>ENA-UOUL01000244-UOUL01000244.1-bioreactor-metagenome-genome-assembly--contig:-NODE-244-length-95109-cov-10.718284_pt1 | contig 95109 bp, 93 predicted proteins | sample MGYA00249838_ERZ747220 | MGnify/ENA primary metagenome ERZ747220 (study PRJEB28778, sample SAMN05720191) | bioreactor metagenome | isolation source: Anaerobic biogas reactor | place: USA:Washington... | reverse complement strand
TGACGATGGCGCGGATGGTGATAACCCTCGGGTACCACACCTTCCGCAAGCCCTACCGGATTGACAACCGGGTGGCGAGGGCGGAAACGAAGACGCATGCGGACATGGTCGGGCTTCTTGCAGCGAAAGAGGCCCGAAACGCATTCGAACGGCTATACACGAAGCGGCATGTGTGGACTCATCAGGTGCAGCAGGCTGAGTGGATGGAAGAAATCTGGCTGAGAAGAAAGAAAAACCCGCCGGTTGTGTGTTTCCGGACGGGTGTGGTACCCGAGAAGGGTCAGCCGGGCAACGGTTGGGTCGCCCGGCATCTTGTTGTGTGAGAGTTTTAACAAAAAAATTATTTTCAACAATTTTAGTAGCAGTATAGTATAATCCTATTCAATGAAAGGAGTAGCCATGGATAAAGCCACCCTCACCATCAACAACGAAACCTTTGACCTTCCCGTTATCACCGGAAGCATGAATGAAAAAGCAATTGATATCTCGGAATTACGCAAAAAATCAGTGTATATCACGTTAGATCCCGGTTATCAGAATACCGGGAGTTGTCTCAGCGATATAACCTTTATTGATGGCGAAAAGGGTGTCTTGAAGTATCGGGGAATAGATATAGAAGTTCTTGCTGAAAAATAGTCATTCATTGAAACAGCGTATCTTCTCATTTACGGAAAGCTCCCGACCAGGGACGAACGGACCTGTTTTTCGGATCTTCTTACCCAGAACTCTCTGCTCCATGAGGACATGATTACTTATTTTGACGGTATGCCGACCGCAGCGCACCCCATGGCAATTCTCAGTTCAATGGTAAACTCTCTCGCTATTTATTATCCCCAGTATTTTGTCGACGAGGATAGTGAGGATCTTTATCAGCTCATGGCTGCACGTTTGATTTCAAAGATCAGGACAATAGCTGCTTTTTCTTACAAGAAATCCGTAGGTGAACCGTTTGTCTATCCTCGTCATGATCTCAAGTATTGTGCGAATTTTCTGCATATGATGGTTAACTCTCCGGTCAGGCCGTATGTCCCTGATTCTGAAGAAGAGAGGATTTTGAACATGCTCCTGGTCCTGCACGCTGATCATGAGCAGAATTGCAGTACTTCAACGGTTCGTCTTGTGGGAAGTTCACGGGTCAATCTTTATTCGTCGATTGGTGCGGGTATTTGTGCGCTGTGGGGACCGCTCCACGGAGGAGCCAATCAGGAAGTTATCGAGATGCTCGAGAATATCCATGATTCCAACATGTCTGTTGCGGATGTTATCGCGGATGCGAAGAATCCGGAAAAGCGGTTCCTGTTGTCCGGGTTCGGGCATCGGGTGTACAAGAATTATGATCCCCGGGCGAGAATTCTCAAGAAAGCATGCGCCGATTTCATGAAAAATCGTCATATTTCCGATCCTCTTCTCGAGATTGCGCTGGAACTGGAAAACGCGGCACTTTCTGATGACTATTTTATTGAGCGGAATCTGTATCCCAATGTTGATTTCTACAGTGGTATTATCTACCGGGAACTGGGTATTCCGTCAAATATGTATACGGTTCTGTTCGCCATGGGGAGAATGCCGGGATGGATAGCCCAATGGAAGGAGATGCATGATACCAAACCGTTCAAGATTGGGCGGCCCCGGCAAATTTATACCGGATTAACTGATGCGGTGTATCAGCCTTCTTCCGAAAGGTCCTGATCATTCCGGGAACTTTCCTCTGTTGTCTTGAAGATTTGGCCAAAGCATAGTATCCTTATTTCTGTACTGTGCTTGGAGGTTTTATGGCTAGTGTCGATACGCAGTTCCAGCTTGTGACGTTTCAGCTTGGCGATGAGTTGTACGGTGTTGATATTATGGACGTCAAGGAGATCGTTAAAATCCAGGATGTGCGTACGATTCCCAATGCTCCGTATTATGTTGAGGGAATTTTTAATCTCCGCAGCGAGATTATACCCATCATCAATCTTCACAAGCGGTTTCATCTCAAGAAAGCCCAACTTGAAGAGGGTGACGAGTTCCTCGGCGGTTTCATTATTCTCAATATCGAAGGCAACAAGATAGGCATTATCATTGATCGTATTGCGCGTGTTGTCATGATTCAGCGTGATGATATCCAGCCGCCGCCGCAGATGATCAGCGGTATCGGCGCTGAATATATCAATGGTGTTGTTCGTCAGGAAGAGGGGTACCTCATCGTTCTTGACATTCGTCGCCTTTTTGATCCGAAAGAATTGCAAAAGCTCGTCAGTCTGTAATTAAATCCTGTATAATGTGTTTGGAAAAAAATGAAACTACCTGTATATAGCTCAACGATTCGTAGAAAAGAAATGGATGCGGTTTTAACCACCATGGTTTCAGAAAAGATCGGTCCGGGTGAAATGAACCAGAAACTGTCCCAGTTCGCGCGGGAGCTTTTCGCTTCCGAGGGAGCGGCGGCTTTTCGGAGTACGGCCATCGCGTTGCGGTATGCGCTTCGCGCGCTTGATTTGCCCGCGGGTTCCGGGGTCATTGTGTCGGCTCTGGCGCCGTTTTGGCAATATCAGGCGGTACGCGATCTTGGTTTCGAGCCGGTTGTTGCCGACGTTGATCCGGATACCGCGCTGCTCACACCCTCGACAGTAGAAGTTGCGGTCAGCCAGGGTGGGCGGGTCATTCTGGTCCATGAATCTCTCGGGTTTCTGCCGGATCTTCCGGGTCTTCTGGCTTTGAACATCCCGGTTATCGAGGATGTATCCCAAAGTATCGGCGCTACACTGGGCGGCAAACAGGCAGGTTCATTCGGAACATTTTCCATAATCGGGCTTGAGGAAACTGACTATTTAACCGCGGGTGGCGGTGCGCTTCTTCTCGCGCCGGACAGGCGCAACGCGGTTGTTCTCAAGCGGTTATGCGACGAGGGGCCGCTTACGGATGTTTTGCCCGATATCAATTCCGCCCTGGGGTTTGTGCAATTGAAGGAAATGAGCCGGAATACGGAAATGCGCGCCGAAATTGCTTCGGCTTATACGCGGGCGCTCATGCAGAGTCGTCATAGAACCTTGTTGCCGCAGGGTGAAAGTACCAACGCGGTGTATTCGTTTCCGGTGGTTCTTTCGAGCGGTTTCAAGGAAGTTAAACAGTATACATCCCGGAAAGACATCGAGATCGATCCGGTTTTTGAGTCATCAATCGCCGGCAAACTGGGGGAATCGCTCGAAGGGTGCATCAACGCGAAGTCTTTGTTGATGCGGTGTGTCCTTTTCCCCTTGTATCCACGTCTCGGGAACGCAAATGTCGCGAAGATATCCAAGGTGCTCGCGACGTTGCCCTGATCCAGGAGGGGGCATCCATGCGAAAAGCGATCGCTATAGTCAACACGGAAAAACCAGAATCCCGGCGTATTGCTTCAGAAATTCGTTCTGAACTTCTAGCCAAAAACGTCTCTTGTGACATATATACTTTTGACGGTATTTCGGATTCCAATCCCTTCGATGCCTGTGATTTTGTCATTACGCTCGGCGGTGACGGTACGGTCCTGTATGCGGCGCGCAACTGTTCACGGGCGGGTATACCCATTTTTCCCATAAATCTTGGCGAGTTCGGATTTATTGCGGGTATTCAGCCGGGGGACTGGAAGGCTCCGCTGTCAGCGTTCCTTGACGGTGCTTTGCGCACCAGCGAGCGGATGATGTTGTCAGCCCGGGTCGAGCGGAATGGTTCGGTTGTCTTTTCCTGCGACGCGCTCAATGACGCGGTTATTTCTGGCAGCGGTATCGCCCGTATTGTGCATCTTTCCATTTCATTCGATGGGGTATCCTTCGGATCGTACAAGGCCGACGGTATCATCATGGCGACGCCGACCGGTTCAACCGCGTACGCGGCTGCGGCCGGCGGTCCCATTCTTGCACCGGATCTTGACGCTTTTGTTCTTGCGCCGATTTGCGCGTTTTCGCTTTCAAATCGACCGATTGTCCTGCCGTCTACCGGTATCATGGCCATAACGGTTGAACCAATGCGGCATGAGTCCGCGATCATTACGCTGGATGGTCAGGAAGTGTTCCCGTTGAAGGAGGGCGATACGGTCTATATCGAGAAAGCACCCCGTTCGGCGCTCCTGATCGGGTGTGAAACTGATGTTGTGTATACTGCGCTCCGTTCCAAACTGAACTGGTCCGGTGCGCCGGTAGTGTCGGACGCTGGAGGCTCCAATGCTTGAGGATTTGACGGTCAAGGATTTCGCGCTTATCGATTCAGTTTCTCTCGAATTTTCGCGCGGCTTTTCCATTTTGACCGGTGAAACCGGCGCGGGAAAATCGATCCTGATCGGTTCTCTTACGTTTCTTCTCGGTGGCAAAGCAAGCATGGACTTGATACGGACCGGTGCCGACGAGGCCCGGGTATCCGGAACGATTTTCCTTGAACCCAATGCCCGCTCTGCGCGGGAATGGCTCAGTGATCATGGTATTCAGCCGGAAAATGATCGGGTGCTTTTACGCCGTGCCTTGCGGACAAATGGCAAGAGCGCGAGCTGGATAGAAGATACGCCGATTACCCGGGCCGAGTTGGTGGAATTTACCTCTCTGCTCGTTGACATTCATGGTCAGCATGAGCATCAGTCCCTGTTACGGATTGAGGAACACCGGCGTTTTCTTGATGCTTTCGCAGGTATCGAGGATGAGGTTCGCGCGTTTACGGCGTACTATTCCGAACTGGCGGCGAAACGCAAGCTGCGGGACGAAATGAGTACGTCGGAGAAGGAACGTGCAGAAAAAGCGGAGCTCTTGCGCTTCGCAATCGATGAAATAACGGCGGCGAAACTTTCACCTTCCGAAGAGGATGATCTTTCCGCCGAGGAACAGCGTCTTTCTCAGCATGAAAAACTTTTTGCCGTACTGGAACAGCTCACCGAGTCCCTGTCGGCGTCCGACGGCAGTGTACCAAAGTTGAACCGGGCCCGGTCCCATCTGGAAACGATTTCTTCTATTGATCCTTCGCTCTCGCCGCTTCTTTCCCGTCTTGAAAGTGCGTATTACGAGCTCGATGACATCGCGGATTCACTCCGTCAGTACCATGCAGGGCTTGCGTTTGATCCTTCACGTCTCGAGTTCATACAGGAGCGGCTTTCGGTCATATACAAGCTCAAAAAAAAATACGGTGCTACCGTTCCTGATGTTATCGCGTATGTCGAATCCGCGGAGACCCAGCTCGTTCAGCTTGAAAGCTGGGAGTCAAACCGGAAGCAGGTAGAGCAGGAGATTGCGGATCTTGAGCGTACGGTCTATCGTGCCGGTACGCTCCTTTCGGAGAAACGTCGTCAGGCGTCTGAAGCGCTGGAAAAACAGGTTGAAGAGATTCTCGGAAGCCTCGGGATGGTTTCGACCCGGTTCCGTGTACAGATTACTCTTCGTGAGGGTACGGATACCATGCAAAAGTCCGGTCCGTACGGGTTTGATACGATAGAGTTCATGATCAGTCCGAATGCCGGCGAACCGCTTCGGCCGCTCGTAAAGATCGCCTCAGGCGGTGAGCTTTCCCGCGTCATGCTTGCGCTGAAAACCGTTTTGTCGGCCGCGGACGAGGCGGGAACCCTCATTTTCGACGAAATTGATACCGGAATCGGCGGTGAGGTGGCTTTATCAGTCGGTGCCCACCTCAAGGCGCTTTCCGCGGAAAAACAAATAATCTGCATAACACATCTGGCGAGTATCGCTGTTCGTGCCGATAATCAGATAAAGATAGAAAAGACGGTTCAGTCAGGCAAGACGGTTACCCGAGCCTTTCCGGTATCAGGTACCGGACGGGTTGAGGAAATTGCGCGGATGCTTGCCGGTGACGGTATGAGCGCCGCTTCGGTTCAGCACGCGGAAGAATTGTTGTCGAGGTATGCCGTCTAAGAAAAACGAGGAGTCCGAACATGGCGAAAGTAACCGAATCGGCACGTCAGGCGTACGTAGAGCAGGTCGCCGGCTATCAGCAACAGATAGATGCGCTGTTGATCCGTGAGAAAAACATGTTGAACATGATCGAAAAGGATCCGAACGGGGCCTCGTACAAACGGCTCATGCTGACGGATGAAATGTTGTATCTGACCACCTTGTATCTCGCAAAACATTATCTTTCCGTTACCGATCTCGGCGTTAAAAACGAGGATGCGCTTAACGACGCGCGAAAGACGCTCTACAAAGCGGTCATTTATCTCGAAGAAGTGGTCACCAATTACATCGACGCCGCGTTTTCCGAATACGAAGACAAGGTAGCAGAAATACGCAATCTCCCGGAATCAAAACGGTATTACCTCGTACGCAAGCTCGGGCTCGCCATTCGGCTGGTAGTCGACGCGTATGGCGACAATACCAAGTGGCGCTGGACTTTTGTCGAGCTTGAAGCGCGTTTTGCCGCTGTTGCGAAGAATATTCTGGATTTGAAATCCGCGTCCAAAAACGGTCTTGATCCTCATTCTCCCGAATATGACGATACGGTCTATCATCTTCGTCTGGTCAAGCGTCTGCTTCAGCAGGCCGCAGATCGCTATCGTGAAAAATACGAGCTTTCCACCGGCCGGATGGACGATTTCCGGCTTGCCATCAATTATCTGCTCGCCCTTCGCCGTATTCATATCATTCTGGGAGAAACGGCGGAGGCGGAGGAAATGAAACGCAAGGCGGAAATCTGGAAAGAAAAAATGGAAAAAGACCACAAGAAGCAAGAGGCTGAACGAAAGTGACGAAACGTACGGTTATCCTGGATGTAGATACCGGACATGACGACGCAGTTGCCATAATGATGGCTGGACGGAGCAGGACGCTCCGTCTCGACGCGATTACGGTTACCGCGGGGAACCAGACGCTTGCCAAGACCCTCAGAAATACGCTCAATGTATGTTCGGCGCTTTCCCTCAAGGTACCGGTGTATCCCGGCATGCGCGGTCCGCTCTTGCGGCCTCTTGAACCGGCACCGCTCATTCACGGTGAGTCGGGGCTCGACGGGCCCAAATTCCCCGAATGCACCCTCGAAAGCCGCAAGGAACACGCGGCGGTTTTTCTGGCAAGACGTATCATGAAAGCGCCTGCGGGAACCATTACGGTGGTCGCGACCGGACCGCTGTCAAATATTGCCATGGCCCTGCTTCTTGAACCGTCCATCGCCAAACGGATGCGTGAACTCGTCATAATGGGCGGCGCGGTCGGTTGGGGAAACATTACTCCTGCCGCTGAATACAATTCATACGCTGATCCCGAGGCCGCCCGCATTGTGTACGCGAGCGGTGCGTCCATAACGCTCATTCCCCTCGACGTTACCCGTACAGTTACCCTGACAAAGGAGCGTCTGGCGCATTTATCGCGCATTCCCGGGAAGGCCGCCGAGCTCTTTACGGCAAGCATGACCTGTTATTCTGCGGCCTGTGCCAAGTACATCGGCGAAAGCGCTTCCATGCATGATCCCTGTTGCATTGCCTGGCTGGAAAAACCGGACCTGTTTACAACAGAAAAAAAGTTCGTATCCGTTGAAACGGAAGGTACCCTGACCCGGGGGGCCACGGTAGTGGATCACACCGGGGTGCTAAAAAAGGATCCGAACGCGCGGATCGCCCTTACAATCGACGCGCAACGGTTCTGGGATCTTCTCGAAGCAGCGCTTCAACGGTATCAAATGTTGGCATAGCTCCCTGGGCGCCGTCGCCGGTTACCGAGATGGCCGCGGCCGCATTCGCGAACCGGAGGGTTTCTGCCACCGGCAGGTCCATACCCAGTCCCGCGGCAAAGGCCGCGTTGAACACGTCTCCCGCCGCGGTGGTATCCCGCGCGTTCACCCTGAACGTCGGACAAAAGAACTCATCCTGTTCATCGAAATACCAGACTCCGGTAGACCCGGCTTTGATAATCACGGCTCGTGTTCCCATTGTGCGGAGTTTCTCCGCAGCGGACCGGGCGGTACGGTCCGAATCGGGAAAGATACCGGTAAAGGAGCGGGTTTCACTCTGGTTCGGCGTAACGGCCTCGATCAGCGGCCACAGGCCGGAGTCAAGGGGTATCGCCGGAGCGGGGTCCAGCATGATGAAGCAGCCGGTTTCGGCCAGGGCTTCAATGATCGCGGTTACGGCGGGAAGGGGTATTTCGAGCTGGAGAAGGCAGCACAACCGCGCGGGGTCATCCAGTGATGCCCGCATGGTTTCAGCGATTTCACCGGCCCATGCCGGGGTACAGAAGCCGTTCGCACCCGGAACCACCACGATGCGGTTGTTCGCCTCGTCGTCAATTTCAATGAGGGCCATGCCGGTATGGCTTTCAGCAGTGTCGACAAGGCGGGTATCCACTCCATTTGATTCGAGATTTTCTTTCGCCCGTCTGCCATCATCATCGTTGCCCCGTTTTCCCGCGAAATATACCGGTTTGTCGCTTCCGGCGAGCAGACGGCCCAGGGCCACCGCCTGGTTCGCGCCTTTACCGCCAAACGCCCGTGAAAATGATGTTCCGGTTACGGTTTCACCCGGAACGGGCAGGACGGGAAGGCGGACATTGTAGTCAGTATTGATACTGCCGGCGACAAGGTACATGTCAAACATGTTCTGGTGCTCCTTTCTCTTGAGTTATCGCAGGAAAGCAATTATACTCAACATTGTGGGCGCGGCATTCCGTCGCGTCAAGAAAAATCAGGAGGCCTTATGAAAAAGATACTGGCGTTTGCGCTCGTTGTGCTCATGGCGTTTTCCCTCTTCGCGGCCGGCGGTCAGGATGCCGCTGCCAATGACGATCGTCCGACAATCCGGCTCATTACCGATGCTACCGGTATTGACGACAAGTCGTTCAATGCTGCCGCATGGCGCGGAATTCTCTCCTTCTACGGCGACACCTGGGATAACCAGAAAAGCCGCGGCGTGAAGTACGATGTGGTTACCTGTCAAACCCAGGACCGGTACATTCCTACCCTGAAGCAAGCTTCAGATGAAGGCTATGATCTCATCTGTGTTACCGGCTTTACTTTCGCTGATGCTCTTGGCGAAGTAGCTCCCCTGTATCCCGATCAGAAATACATGATCGTGGACGTTGACTGGGTCGCACTGCCGAATGTCATGCAGTTCACCTTCGCCGAACACGAAGGTTCCTACCTCGTCGGTGTGATTGCCGCGCTCAAGGCAAAAGCAGACGGCATCAAGAATCCTAAATTCGGCTTTATCGGCGGTGTTCCCGGCGCGGTTATCACCAAATTCGAAGTCGGGTACGTACAGGGTATTCTTTCCGTAACTCCCGAAGCCGAGATCGTCGACTACTATGCGAACGACTGGGGCAAGCCCGAACTGGCAAAAGCCCAGGCCAAAAACTGGTATGATTCCGGTGTATACGCCATCTATTCAGCGGCCGGCGGAACCGGTAACGGTACCATCGCCCAGGCCAAGGAATACCGCAGCCAGGGACGCAACGTATGGGCCATCGGTGTCGATTCCGACCAGTATGAGGAAGGAGTATATACGGACGGAGAATCCGCCGTACTGACCTCCATGCTCAAGAAGGTTGAGGCGTCCACGGAATATGCCCTCAAGTCCGTTCAGGACGGTACCTACGAATCCAAGGTCGTCGTACTGGACATGAAGGCCGGCGGTGTGGGGTATTCTTCCCGCAACAAGGCGCTCGGTTCCGACATCGTCGGCGAAGTCGAGAAAATCAAGCGCGACGTTATCAACGGCAAAATCAAGCTGTACGCGACCTACCGCGAAGCGCTTGCCGCCAAGGCGGTTCCCGCCGGACTCGGAGCCAAGGATAATTGATTTCTGATCGTTAGTACGGGCTGTCCGGTTGCAATACACCGGACAGCTCTTTTTTTGCACTGTATCCCGCAAGGAGAAACCAATGGAATCTGCAGCGATAGAGTTGCGCGGAATAACCAAGATATTTCCCGGTGTGGTGGCGAATGACCACATCAATCTGACTGTTCTTGACAATGAGGTCCACGCCCTGCTCGGAGAAAACGGCGCGGGCAAATCGACGCTCATGTCAGTTCTTTTCGGCATTTATGACCCCGACGACGGTACCATCCGGGTACGGGGCGAGGAAGTGGAGATCAAGGATCCCAACGCGGCAACCCGTCTTGGTATCGGCATGGTACACCAGCACTTCAAACTGGTACATAACTATACCGTTACGGAAAACATTATTCTGGGTATGGAATGTACGCACCGTTTTGGAATGCTTGATCTGGCGGCGGCCGAAAAGCGGGTCGCCAAACTTTCAGAGCAGTACGGGCTCAGCGTTAACCCGACCGATAAAATCGAAGACATCAGTGTCGGCATGCAGCAGCGGGTTGAAATCCTCAAGACCCTCTATCGGGACGCGCAAATTCTCATTCTGGACGAGCCAACCGCCGTCCTTACGCCCCAGGAAATAGACGAACTCATGGACATTATCCGGCGGCTCAAGAGCGAGGGTAAAACCGTCATCCTGATCACGCACAAGTTGCGCGAGATAAAGGAAGTTGCGGACCGCTGTACCGTCCTCCGCCGGGGAAAGAGTATAGATACGGTTACGGTTGCCGATGTGAGCGAAGAACAGCTTGCAGAAATGATGGTAGGCCGCGCCGTCCGTTTCGATATTGACCGGGAGCCGGCCAAACCGGGAGAAACGCTTCTTGAATTGAGGAACATCTCGGTAAAGAACAGCCGCGGCCTCATCGCCGTAAAAGATATTTCCCTTTCGGTCCGCTCAGGAGAAATCCTGGGTATCGCCGGTGTGGACGGAAACGGCCAGACTGAACTTATTTACGGCATAACCGGCATGCTTCCTCTTGAATCGGGTTCAATACGTATCCGGGGAAAGGATATTGCTTCCCTTTCAATTAAAGGACGCATCGCAGCCGGGCTCGGGCATATTCCGGAAGACCGGCAGCGGCACGGGCTTGTCATGGATTTCAGCATCGCTGAAAACCTCGTAATAAAAAACTACGACCGCTCGCCGTATTCCACACCGCTGGGCGTACTCGATTACGCGGTCATGTATGATCACGCGGAAAAACTTATCGGTGAATATGATATCCGGGCCGGCGAGGGTCCGCTCATGCCGGTCAAGAACATGTCCGGCGGCAATCAGCAAAAAGCCATCATCGCGCGCGAGATCGATCTCTCTCCCGATGTGCTCATCATTGCCCAGCCGACCCGTGGTCTGGATGTCGGCGCGATAGAATACATCCGGAAACGGATTGTCGCAGAGCGGGACAAGGGCCGGGCGGTTCTCCTCGTATCCTTTGAACTGGACGAGATAATGAATCTCTGCGACCGCATCGCCATCATTTCACACGGAGAGATTGCGGGCATTTTCAATGAAGGCGAGGTTAATGAACAGGAGATCGGCTTCATGATGGCCGGTTCAAAACGGGAGAAGCAAACGGAGGAAACAGTTTCATGAGTACGGACAAAAAACGACGAACAATCCGCGAGCTTCTCATGACATCCGACGGAGCGCTTTCGGTCCTGGTGGTTCTGCTCGGATTCCTGTGCGGGACCATACTAATCGTGATAGTCGGGAGAAACCCCGCCGGCATGTACAAGGCAATCCTGCAGGTACTCACCGGATACAATCTTGATCGCAACCGGTTTTATATCCGGTATGTGGGCGAGTGGCTTGCGCAGTCAATGCCCTTCATACTTTGCGGTCTTTCCATGGGATTCGCCGCGCGTTGCGGCCTCTTCAATATCGGCGGTGAAGGGCAGTATGTCGTCGGACTCACCGTTGCCCAGTTCGTGGCTATTCTGGGACCGCAAATTCCCGGCGTACACTGGTTTGCTGCGCTCCTGCTCGCCGTTCTCGCGGGGGCATTCTGGGGTGCCATCGTCGGGTTTCTCAAGGCGAAATACCAGGTATCTGAAGTCGTCGCCACCATCATGCTCAACTACATAGCATTATATGCGTCGCGGATTCTCGTCATGCGGATCCCCGGCACCAATACCTATCGGACGCCCTCGTTCCCTGAAACCGCGTTGCTTCGTTCGTCGGTTCTCGAGAAGCTGACCGGCGGGTCCATGCTGAATCTCGGCATTATCTTCGTGTTCCTCGCTGTTCTGGTGTACTGGTTCATCATGGAAAAAACCCGGACCGGTTTTGCACTCCGGGCGACCGGGTTCAACAAGGAAGCCGCCCGGGCGAGCGGTATTCCGGTAATTCGGAGCATCATCCTTTCCATGGCAATCGCCGGCGCATTCGCCGGTCTTGCCGGCGGTATCGTCGCACTGGGATCCTTCCGGTTCGGACGGGTTCTCGCGGGAAATGACGGATACGGCTTTGCGGGCATCGCCGTTGCTCTTGTGGGCAACAGCACCGCGTTCGGAACCATGCTTTCAGGTCTCCTGTTCGGCATGCTCGCGAGCGCACAGCCGCTCATGGAATCAAACCGGATACCGAAGGAAATCACGTTTATTATTCAGGGTCTTGTTGTCGTATTCATTGCAGTGCGTACCGGTATCAGGATTTTTATCAGATATTCGCAAAGAAAGAAGGTAGTACAGGAGGTAGTTGACCATGAATGAGCTTCTTGGCAAGATTCCGACCATTCTCATGCTTGTCTCTCCCATCCTGATTACGGCTACCGGGGGAATGATTTGTGAGCGATCCGGTGTGGTGAATATCGCGCTCGAAGGGCTCATGGTGTTCGGCGCGTTTGCCGCAGCCACCGTGCACTTTTTCCTGGAACCGGTGATGGGAGCTCAATCCATCTGGATAGCCCTCACCGCGGGGGCACTGTTCGGCATGCTGTTCTCGTTAATACACGCATTTGCGGCCATTTCACTCAACGCGGACCAGACCGTTTCAGGTACCGGTATCAATCTCCTTGCGACCGGCGTGACCATCTTCCTCTCGCAAATCCTGTTCAGAATGGACCGGACCCGTCAGTTCCGTCTCGGCATGATGCCGGGTCCCGGGGGAATATATCCCACCGCGTTCATCGCACTCGCGGTAATTGCCCTGACCTGGTTCATGCTCTACAAGCGTCCGTTCGGTCTCAGGCTCCGGGCCTGCGGGGAAAACCCGCATGCGGCCGCGTCGGTCGGGGTGAATGTGAGAAACATGCGGTATACCGCTGTTCTTTTGTCCGGTATTCTTGCCGGTCTCGCGGGCGGCTGTCTCGTTCTCACCACGAATACACAGTTCAATTCGACCACGGTGAACGGACATGGATTCATCGCGCTTGCGGTTGTATCGTTCGGACGATGGAAACCGCTCGGCATAACGGGCGCCTCGCTTCTCTTTGGTACGGCGCTCGCGTTCTCGATCATCGCTACCGACTTTACGCTGTTGCGGAGCCTTCCCACCGAAATATTCAATATCATGCCGTACGCAATTACGCTTCTTACCCTGGTCATATTCAGCGGCAAGGACTACGCGCCCCGTTCGGCGGGGAAACCCTACGAGAAGGGCGCAAGTTGAAAACCGCCGCGAACGGCCCGTTCTCGCGGGAAATGGTTCTCAAACTTTTTGAGGCATTTTCCATCGAACGGTGGAATGATCTGATCCGGCCCTTCGAGGTTGTGGAGATGGACAAGGCCGCACAGACTGCGGTCCTTGCCTATGTTCTGGGAAAGCTTGAGGAAGACCGGGGAAATGCGGTTGACTGGGACCGTGTTATCTATGCACTCTTTTTCGATCTTCTGCGCAAGATTGCCCTGAGCGATATAAAGTCCCCGGTTCAGCGGATGCTCCGGACCGAATACCCCCACGAATATGCGAAATTGAACGGGTGGATAGTCGAGGGCTATGCGGCGCTTCTTGGCCAGGGCCCGCTCCTTGATGCCCTTTCGGCGTATTTGCAGTCAGCTGATGAAAACAGGGATACTACCTGGCGGATCATGCGCGCCGCGCACAAGTACTCCGCCATCCGCGAGCTTGAAATGATAGCCCGGGTAAATGAACCGTTTCGGGTTGAACCGATCAGCAGACAGCTCGCGGCGGAACTGGCGGAATTCGCCGATCTGGCCGGAGTTTCGGAAATTTACGGACATGGAAAACTGTATCAATTCATTACCAAGATTGAACAGCTCCGGTTTCAAACGCGTTGGAACCAGACGCCGCGGGTCCCCCGGACCAGTGTGCTCGGTCATTCGTTCTTTGTTGCGACCATGGTACTGCTTATGGGTGAATCCCTCAAATTTTGCCCGGCCCGCCGGTACAACAACTTTTTTTCCGCGCTCTTTCATGACCTTCCCGAAGCGGTAACCAGGGACATCATTTCGCCGGTCAAGCAGGCAACCGATCACCTCTCCGCTATCGTAAAAAGAATCGAGGATCGAGTTGTCGAGAAGGAATTATTGCCCCTCATGCACGACTGCTATCGAGATGAGCTGGTATTTTTTACGGCCAATGAATTCGAGAACCGCATAATCGACAACACGGGACATACCGCATTTGTGTCATTTGACGATTTGCAGGGACCGTATAATGATGTGCGGTTCAAACCGGTCGACGGACGCCTCATACGGGCCGCGGATCATATTGCGGCTTTTGTGGAAGCGGACAGCTCCATTTCCTACGGTATTACCTCGGTACATCTCCGGGACGGAAGAAACAAGATTCTATCGCTGTATCCCGATCCCACCGTCATCAACGGTCATGATATCGGCTCGTTTTTTGCCTCTTTCTCCCGGGACGGGTAACGGAAATCTAGTCGAGAATCGTAATCTCCACCCGACGATTCTGGGCGCGTCCTTCCGCGGTACTGTTATCCGCGACCGGGCGGGTTCCCCCGTAACCGGTGAAAATGCACTGGTCTTCCGGAATCCCCCGGCGGGAAAGTTCCCGAATGATCCGTTCGGCGCGTTCAACGGACAGCGCCTTTTCTCCCGCGGGATTTCCTACATCCGCGGTATGTCCTTCCACAAGAAAACGTCCTCCGGGAATGGCTCGCAGGGTTTCGGCAATAGCGTCGAGCCGCCATGCTTCTTCGGGAAGAATATCGGCGCTGTCCGCCACAAAGCGGATATCCCGCAGTGAAAGACGGACGCCCTGTTCGGTTTCCTCCATCATGAATGGAGCGGCAGCGGACGCTCCGTCCGTCGCAGCATCCTCCGGGAGACCGCCGCGGGGATTCGCGACCGCTGGCGGTTCACGGCCTGCGGCGGGCAGGTCTTCTCCGGAAGGTTTTTTCCCGGGTTGCGGCGGAGTGTCCCGCAACGAAAAGGTTTCGCGTGACGGTTCGGCGACGCCGTAGGGAGCGGCTGCCCGGATAATGGCCGCGCGGTCTACTGGCGCGGGAACCTCCCCGAAAACCGCCGTACTTCCCCGGTATCGGACGGATGATCCGTCAGCATAGAAAAACGTTTCATCCTGAATGTCGAGCATGAGAACCATGGCGCCGCTTTCACGGGCAATCAGTATATCGATATCATGAGTGCCGGTGGCCGATTCGAGATCCGCATCGTCGCTTCGCAGTTTGCGAAACTTGTTGATGCGCGTTGCGTATTTGGCCTTGATCCGGAAGACATCGTGTCCCTTATACTGTTCCTCGCCCACAAATTCGTAGGCAACCTGTATGGGCATCCTGGTTGTTTTGCCGGAGTTGCGCGGATCGATGATCCGGAGGGATTCTCCCTCCCAGCGGTCTCCCGGTACTACGGGATCGGCGGGAAGAAGCGGAAAGTTCCTGAGTCGCGGATAGCCGGAATCGGTTTCCTTGATGGTCATCCTGCCGTCGGATGCAAGGATAAACGAAACGGGGTGAACATCATCAAGACCTTGTGCAGAGTTACGCATGTCCCGGAGCGTTTCTTCAAGTACATAGCAAAAACCGGCAAACCGGCTTGTCCGTCCGCCTGCCGGTTCGGCGGTAAGGGTGGTCCTGGTTTCCCGGTGTGTCAAACCGATATACTTTCCGTTGCGGTATTGCGACCAGTTTGACCGCTCTACCTGATACCACTTCCCGGTCATTGACTGGGCAATGCTGACCGGTTCCGCCGGGCACGGAAGGGTTGATTGCGCTGCGAACAGTAGAATTGCGGAAACAGCGAGAAAAATCTGTCTCATAATTGTCAATTATATCATTTTTTATATAAAAATGTGCTACTATGAGGAACAAGAAGTACTGCAGGAGTAAGCATGAAAAAGGTTGAGATTTTTCCTGAGGCAATGTTTGCGAGTCTGATAGACATTCCCATGTTTTCACAAATAGACCGGACGGATCTTGATGATCTGCCGGCAATTTGCGATTTGTACTCCTACGAAAGCGGGGAGAAAATAATCGTGGAAGGCCAGGTATCAACCAGCATATTCACCCTGCTGTCCGGTGAGGTTGAAATACTCAAGAAGGGCCATGAGAAAGATGAAATCAAGATAAATACCCTGACCATGGGAGCCACATTTGGAGAAACGTCCATCTTCAAAAACGAGCCGAGTACCGCGACTGTCCGTGCCACGGACCTGTCCCTGGTTATGGCCTTGTCCCGTGACAAATTCACCACATACATCAATATGCACCCCCGCGCGGGTTTGGTCATGATGACCTACATTGTCTTCGGACTTCTGGAAAAGCTTCGTTCGTCAAACGAACTGATTGCCCAGGACAAGGAATTCCTCGTCAGTTCCGATGATCTCGAGGCGATGAAGAGTCTTTTCCCGCCCACGGTGGATGAAATTCTGTCCTCCGGTCTGTAACTCTGTCAGGAATTCTTTCAGGACCGTATAAGGATTGGTGATGAAAACGCCGACAATCAAGCAGATGGACACCAGAAAAACTATACGGACAATGGCTCTGCCCCTCATCGTCATGTGTGCGTCATCGTTGCTGCATGCAGAGGATTTGATACACATACTCAAGCGGGGAGAAACCCTGTATGGAATAAGCCGGCAGTACAACGTTCCTGCGGATGCGATCATGGAGTACAACAATCTGGACAATCCCGACCGCCTCAGGGAAGGTCAGAAAATCCGCATCCCCGGGGTCTATACGGTCGCGCGCGGTGATACCCTGTACGGAATTGCCCGTCGCTTTTCCATCCCTGTAGAAGAACTTCTTTCGGCGAACAAACTTGCACGAAATTCCACCATCAGGATCGGCGATGTGTTGTATTTACCCGGCAAATCGTCCGGTGATTCAAAACCGGACAATCCTGTCGTGGTTACGGCAGCCCCGACCGTTCCGCTCGAAGATCCCCGCACCTACAAGACCGGAAAACTTGACAGTACCGTTATCTGGCCGGTTGAAGCCAGCGAGATAGCATATCTTTCCGGGAAGCTCTACGGTGTTTCCATTACCGCTGACCGGAACAGCGAGGTAAAGACAATCGCGTCCGGCACGGTTCTTTCAACCGGCCCGTACCGCGGCTTTGGTCAAGTGGTGTTCATACAGTCAAAGAACGGCTACATATATGTGTACGGCGGTTTGTCACGGATGAATGTACGCTCCGGGGAAAAAATTTCCTTTGGAGATTCGCTTGGAACACTCGGCGCCGATTCTCTTTCGGGGAAACCGCAACTGTACTTTATGGTGTACAACAAGGACAAGCCGGTTGATCCGGCAAAGGCTCCCCGGGGGTGAGTATTTCTTCCCGGACCGAACAGGACAACATGAAAACGGAAAAGACTGCGAACGGGAAAAAAAAGGAAAAATCCCCGGGCAAAAAGGCGGTGCGGCGAACTCCTGCAAAGAAGAAAGTGCCGGATCATGACGCCGATCCGCTTGCGTTGTATCTCAAGCAAATTTCCCGTTATCCGCTCCTGTCAATTGACGATGAACGCGAGATTGGACAAAAAATCCAGCACATCCGGCTGTCCCTCATATCGCTCAAAGAATCCTACGGCGAACGTTTGTCCGATCCGGCCTATGTCAGTGAAGCGGAAAAACTTGAGTCCATGCTCCGCGACTTGAAAAACCGCATGATAACCGCGAATCTCCGCCTCGTTGTTTCAATCGCGAAGAATTACCAGCACCGGGGACTCGGGCTTCTGGATCTCATTGACGAGGGCAATATCGGGCTTATAGAAGCCGTGGAACGGTTTGACTACACCCGGGGGTGCCGTTTTTCAACCTATGGTACCTGGTGGATCCGTCAGGCGATTATAAAAAGTCTTGCGGACAAGGGACGCATTATCCGCATTCCCATTCACATGCTCAATACCATCAGCAAATGTTTTTTTGTGGCGAAGCAGCTCACCCAGGATCTCGGACGTGATCCGAGTCCGGAAGAATTATCAGAATACCTCCAGATTCCTCCCGCGCGAATACAAGAGATCATGAACCTTTCACAGGAAACAACGAGCCTTGATACGAGTGTTGACGACGACAACAATACCCGGCTCGCCGATCTCATAAGCGATGATACGCTGGTTGAACCGTTTGAGCTGGTATTTACCGCCACGCTACAGGATACCATGGAAGATGTGCTCAATGAACTCACCGAGCGCGAAATGAAGATTATAAAACTCAGGTTCGGTCTCACGGACAAAGGTCCGCTTACCCTGGAAGAAACCGGAAAACTCCTCGGCATTACCCGGGAACGGGTTCGACAGATACAGGGCAAGGCGATAAGCAAACTGCGCAATCACACCCTGCTCGAAGCACTCTACCGCGACTGATTTTTTCTGCACACCCGGAACAACTCATAGCAGACCCGTGCGTCATCTTCGGCACGGTGTGCGTCTATTGCTTCTATTCCGAAGTGTTTTGCGAGATCCTGGAGTGCGTAGCGGGGGAGGCCGGGAAAGACATCTTTTGCGAGAATGCGGGTGTCCACCACGCGGTTTGAAAGCGGCGGCAGCATAAGCCGGGACAGTTCTTCGTTCATGAAGCTGATGTCGAACGGCGCGTTGTGCGCCACCAATACCGAGTTTCCAATAAATGAAAGAAAATCCGGCAGCACTTCCGCCGCCACGGGTTTCCCCGCGAGCATGGCGTCGGTGATGCCGTTTATGCGTGATGCTTCCGCCGGCATGGGCCGTTCCGGGTGTATGAGCACGGAAAACCGCGCCATTACACCGGACGAGTCAAAGCGTATCGCCCCGATCTCGATGACCCGGTTTTGCTTGGGATCAAGCCCGGTGGTTTCAGTATCGAACGCCGTAAAGATTACGGATGGGTCAGCGGCGCGGAGCCAGTCATACTGTCCCATACCCTCAGGAAGCCCTGGCGAGGATTGCCTGAATTTCTTCGGTAATGGCCGCTATGAGCGCGCCCGCAGCGGCTTTTGCTCCGGCGAGATCGCCGTTTTGCACCGTAACCGGACAGGATACGTAAAACTTGATCTTGGGTTCGGTCCCGCTCGGCCGTGCGCTCAGTACGGTGCCGTCTTCAAGGAAGAACTGGAGTACATTGCTTTTCGGAAGCCCCGCGCTCTGGCGGTTTGCGGGACTGGCCGGATCATAGACGGTGTTTTCCTGAACGTCGCGGATTTTGGATACCTTTTTCCCGGCAACGGTGGTGAGCCCGTCTTTCCGAAGCGCGGCCATGAGGTTTTTCATGGTCTCGCCGCCGGTCGGACCGGGGAAGTTCTTGCTGATGGACTTTTCTTCAAAGTACCCGTGTTCCAGGAAGAGTTCGTTGAGGCGGTCGATGAGGCCTTTCCCCTTGCTTCTCCAGTACAGGGTCATCTCGGCGCACATGGCCGCGGCCGAGACACCGTCCTTGTCGCGGACATCGGTTTCAACATTGTAGCCGTAGCTTTCCTCAAAACCGAAGATGTATTCATGTGAGCCGGTTTGCTCAAAATTGGCCATCACGGCGGCAATCCACTTGAATCCGGTGAGGCATTCTTCGCTGTAGACGCCGTACGAGGCGGCGATGCGGTCGCTGAAGGCCGACGTAACGATCGAACGGATCATGCCGGGGTTTTTCGGCATTGCGCCGAGTTCTTTCCGGGAAAGGCAGATGTAGTCGGCGAGAAGGGCGCCCATCTGGTTACCGGTAATGAGGGTGAAGTCTCCCGTACCGTCGGGAACGGCCGCGGCAAAGCGGTCGGCGTCCGGATCGGTCGCCATGACCACGTCGGCCTTTTCCTTCTTGCCGAGTTCGATTGCCATCTTGAGGGCGGCCGCTTCTTCCGGATTCGGATAGTCAACTGTAGGGAAGTTCCCGTCCGGTTCCCGCTGTTCGGGTACGGTGATTACGGTGAGTCCGAGATCGCCGAGGACCTTTTCCACATGCATGGCGCCGGTCCCGTGGAGCGGGGTGTAGACGACCTTTACTTCTTTCGCCTTTTCACGGATCAGTTCGGGGCGGAAGAGCTGTTTCTTGACCATCTCCCAGTAGGGTTCGTCTACGGTTTTGTCGATGAGTACGAGCTTGCCCGAAGCAAGCGCTTCTTCACGCGACATGGTTTTCACGGCGGTTATCGCGTTCACTTCGGTTATGACGCCTTCGTCGTGCGGTTCAATGAGCTGGGATCCATCGTTCCAGTAGGCCTTGTAGCCGTTGTACGCGGGCGGATTGTGCGAGGCGGTTACCACGACCCCGGTGTCGCAGCCGAGAGTCCGGATGGCGTACGAAAGTTCGGGAGTAGGGCGGAGCGAGGTAAAGAGGTAGGTGGTAAAGCCGTTCGCCGCGAAAATGAGCGCGGTTGCCTCGGCGAATACGTCCGAATAACGGCGGGAATCGTGGGCAATTACCGCCTTGAGGCTTCCGTTTTTCGCCTTGTCCGGAAAGGTTTTGATAAAATAGTTGGCGAGACCCTGGGTTGCGCGATTGATTACATGGGTATTCATGCGGTTGGTACCGCCGCCGATGAGGCCGCGCAGCCCGCCGGTACCGAATTCGAGATCGCGGTAGAACCGGTCTTCAAGTTCAGACAGGTTTTTATCATTCACGAGCGACCGCACCTCGTCGGCAAAACGGGGGTCTTTTTCAGCGGCGCAATAGGCTTCGGCACGGGCAAATATGGTATCTTTTTCCATGGGTTTCTCCTCAGAATCACAGGTAATTATGGTATCAGTTCCAGTATAGACAATTCTTTCCACTTGAACAAGGACGGCCTTTTCAGTACTATCAATGTTGAAACGCACTAACTTATTGGAGGCATTATGACAATACCCGAAATGCTGAGTCAAAGCGGAATTTTGACTCTTCTCGGTTTAGGTGTTGTATTCAGTTTTCTTGTCATCCTCGTCGGCGTCATGAAGCTGGTGGAAATTCTGGTACGCGTTACCGGGCTCGACAAGGAAAATGAAACACAGGCACATTCCGGCGCGGCACCAATGGCCGCCGGCAACGAAAAGACAGTGATTGCAGCGATCGCGGCAGCACTTAAAGCAAAGCAAACACGATAAGGAGACCATTCATGGCCAGGAAAGTATCCATATCTGATCTTGTCCTCCGCGACGCGCATCAGTCCCTTCAAGCAACCCGTATGACTACCAAGGACATGCTTCCCGCATGTTCCATGCTCGATAAAATCGGCTATCGCAGCCTCGAAGCCTGGGGCGGAGCGACCTTCGACTCCTGTATCCGCTTCCTGAACGAAGATCCGTGGGACCGCCTCCGCACCCTCAAGAAGGAGCTCCCCAATACTCCGATCATGATGCTCCTCCGCGGACAGAACCTGCTTGGCTACCGCCACTATGCCGACGACGTTGTCGACAAGTTCGTTGAAGCCGCAGCCAATAACGGTGTTGGTGTGTTCCGCATCTTCGATGCGCTCAACGATCCCCGGAACCTCAAGCGCGCCGCAGAGGCCGCCAAGAAAACCGGCAAACACGTCCAGATGGCGATTTCTTTCGCGACTACGCCGTACCATACCAACGAAAAATATGCCGAGCTCGCGAAAGCGTACCTCGACTTCGGTGCGGATTCCATTTGTATCAAGGATATGGCCGGACTCCTCAAGCCCTTCGACGCCTACGAGCTTGTAAAAGCCATCAAGAGCAAGGTCGACATTCCCGTACAGGTGCACTCGCACTCAACCACCGGCATGTCGGTCGCGACCCTCACCAAGGCCGCTGAAGCCGGTGCCGATACCCTCGACACCGTTATTTCTTCAATGTCCATGGGTACGTCCCACAGCCCGACCGAAACCATCGTCGAGATCCTGAAGGGAACCGAATTCGATACCGGTCTCGATATCAAGGCTCTTCTCGAAATCGCTGCCTATTTCCGCGAAGTTCGCAAGAAGTACGCCAAGTTCGAATCCAAGTTCCTCGGCGCGGATACCCGTATTCTCGTTTCACAGGTTCCCGGAGGCATGCTTTCCAACCTGGAAGGACAGCTCAAGGAACAGGGCGCCGCGGACAAGATTGACGAAGTTCTCAAGGAAATCCCGATTGTCCAGAAGGACTGCGGATATATCCCGCTCGTAACCCCGACCAGCCAGATCGTCGGAACCCAGGCCGTATTCAACGTTCTGTTCGGACGCTACAACAAGCTTACCGGGGAAACCCGCGATCTGCTCACCGGCAAGTACGGACAGACTCCGGCCGACTGCAATCCCGAGCTCGTCAAGAAAGCGCTCGCGGAAAGCAAGATGGACGCGGTTATTACCCAGCGCCCGGCCGACCTCATTACCAACGAATTCGACAAGATGGCCGAAGAAGCCCGCCAGAACGGCGCCGGCGACTCGGTTGAAGATGTCCTTACCTACGCAATGTTCCCCAAGGTAGCGCCCAAGTTCTTCAAGGAACGTGCAAAGGGTCCGGTAAGCTTCGAAGCGGAAACCGAATCTGCAGCCGCTTCCTCAAACGGCGGATCCTATGTGATCAACGTCAATGGTACCGACTACAATGTTGTCTCCGGTCCTGCCGGTGACACCATGAGTGTCAATGTTAACGGAGCCGCCTACAACGTTGCGTTCAAGGCAGCCGGTTCTGCCTCCGCCGCGGCCCCCGCGACTTCCGGCGGCGCGACCATCGCAGCTCCCGTTGCGGGCACCCTGCTCAAGCATGTCGTTGCCGACGGTGCGGAAGTCAAGTCCGGCCAGACCATCATCATGGTTGAATCAATGAAGATGGAACTTGAGGTCAAGGCAACCGCCGACGGTCCTGTGCACTTCAAGGTACAGCCCGGAACCGCGATCACCGCGGGTCAGGAACTTGCCGTCATCGGTTCGGGCGCCCCTGCTGCTCCTGTAGCAGCTCCGGCACCCGCAGCAAGTGCTGCGCCCGCTGCGGCCGCATCAGGTGGAGTGGGAATTCCCGCTCCGGTTGCCGGAACCCTGCTCAAGCACGTTGTTTCCGAGGGAAGCTCCGTGTCTGTCGGTCAGACGGTAATCATTATCGAATCTATGAAGATGGAACTGGAAATCAAGGCGACGGCCGCTGGTACCGTCCATTTCCTCGCAGCTACCGGAACGCAAATTTCCGCAGGCCAAACCCTCGCGGAAATCAAATAAGGCGGGTATACATGTTAGGCAACAATACGTCAAAAAGACGGATACTGAACATCACGGTCGCAATTCTCGCGATTGCCCTGGTCTATTCCCTGGCTGGCACCGTGTTCGCGTCCGATTCGGACGTCCCGCATCCGTCAATCTTCAATCTTGATGTGGAGATTCCGGGGTCGGAGAATATCCCGAATGTATCCATTGGTGAATTTCTGGGAAACACGGTTGAAAATACCGGTGTGAATGCCATTGTTAATGGATCGGAAGAAGTTCCGGACCTTATCGATCCCGCAGTCACAACAACGGTTCCCGGCTGGCAGCGCCTGGTCATGATGGCAATCGGATTCCTGATCATCTATCTGGGTGCCGCGAAGGGCTTTGAGCCGCTGCTTCTCATTCCGATCGGATTCGGTACCGTGTTCGTCAACATTCCCGGAGCGGGCATGTACAACGAACATTCCGGTATGCTCAGGATCATCTACGAAGCCGGTGTCGGGAACGAGTTCTTCCCCATGCTCATCTTCATGGGTATCGGCGCCATGACCGACTTCGGGCCGCTCATCGCGAATCCCAAGATGGCCCTTCTCGGCGGCGCCGCGCAGCTCGGTGTGTTCGCGACCCTCTTCGGTGTGGCCGTGCTCAACCTCATGCCCGGAATCAGCTACAACATGTTTGAAGCATCCGCAATCGCCATCATCGGCGGTGCGGACGGTCCTACATCAATCTATCTTGCCGGAAAGCTCGCGCCACACATGATGGCGGTTATCGCGGTAGCGGCGTACTCGTATATGGCCCTGGTTCCCATGATCCAGCCGCCCATCATGAAGGCGCTTACCACGAAGAAGGAGCGAATGTTCAAGATGAAACAGCTCCGCCACGTATCCCGTGCGGAAAAGATTCTCTTCCCCATTTCGCTGCTTGTACTCAGTGTTCTGCTCATTCCTCCCGCAGCGCCGCTCATCGGTATGCTCGCGTTCGGAAACTTCGTCAAGCAGCTCGGAACGGTGGACCGCATAGCGAAGACCATGGAGAATGAACTTCTCAACATCGTATCAATTCTTCTTTCCCTCGGTGTCGGTTCGCAGATGACCCCGGAAAAGATCATGAATCCCAACGCGGTTGGAATTATCATTCTCGGTCTGGTTGCATTCTGTGTTGCAACTGCGGGTGGTGTGCTCATGGCCAAGTTCATGAACCTCTTCCTCAAGGAAAAGATCAATCCGCTCATAGGCTCTGCCGGTGTATCCGCGGTACCCATGGCCGCCCGTGTGTCAAACAAGGTCGGTCTCGAGTATGACCCGGGCAACTTCCTCCTCATGCATGCCATGGGTCCGAACGTTGCCGGTGTTATCGGTACCGCCATAGCGGCCGGTGTGTTCATCTCGACCTACGCTGAAGCTGCCGCAAAGGTGCTTGCACAGGTCGCGCACTAATACGGGGTTACCTCCCGGTTAACAACCGACAAGGCTGTCCGGCGGCCTGATCACCTGAATGTTCGCACTTTCAGGTGACCAGATCGAACGGGCGGCCTTTTTTTTTCAAACAAAGGACGCGTGTCTGCACATGAAGCCATTGCCTTGTTTGACACTTCTTTTTCTCATGGTGCTTGCCTGCTGTTCACGGGAGCCGGTTTTACCATCGCCGGTTCCTCCTGAAACCCTGACCCGTGAACAGTGGCTTCAGGGTGAAGCAGAAGCACTTGCAAAAACTCTTTCCATACGTGAACAGGCGTCCCAGGTGCTCATGACGGGCATTGACGGTACTACGACCTTTCCTGATCATCTCTGGCGTCATTTTAACGGAATCGTACCCGGAGCCGTGCTTCTTTTCGGTTACAATATCGCTGATACTCCCGAGAAAATTCATACCTATATAGTCTCCTGTTATCGGGCTTTTCAAACAATGGGCGGACTGGTACCGCCCTTTATCGCGATTGACCATGAGGGGGGAATGGTGAACCGGCTCAGGGGAATTACCGGCCCGCTGCCTTCTGCCGGCAGGGTCGCGAACACACTTGCGCCTGAAGAAGCGGAAGAGTTGTATTATCAGAACGGCCGACAGCTCCGTGCGCTCGGTATTACCATGAATCTTGCCCCGGTCGCGGAAGTGCTGACCGGAGAGAATGACTCATTTTTGACTACCCGTTCCTATGGAAGCGATTCCGTCACCGTATCCCGCTATGTCTCGGCCGCAGTCCGGGGATACCGGACTGCGGGTGTGCTCCCGGTAGTAAAACACTACCCCGGCAATTCAGGAACCGACCCGCATGATGGCATCAGCACTCTTGCAGTTACGCGGGAGACTCTTGAAACCACCTATCTGCCCGTATTCCGTCACGCATTCACCATGGGCGCACCTGCCGTACTTCTTTCCCATGTACGGGTACCGTCCATAGATACCGAAAATCCGTTTTGTCTTTCATCGACCGGTGTATCCGGATTGCTCCGCCAAACAGACTCGTTCTCCGGTCTGGTACTCACTGATGACATTTCAATGGATGCCCTTGTAGAGGGTGCCGGATCATCATCCGAAAAAGCCGTCCGGGCGCTTCGCTCAGGCTGTGACATGATCATGACTTCTGATACCGATATCGACCGGATTGTTGCCGATATAGCCGACGAAGCTGAACAATATCCCGACTTTGCCCGTCGGCTTGAAAATGCGGTAACAACAATCATGAGACTCAAACTTGAATCGGGTGTCGTTTTGTCGGCACGTCAAACCCATGCCCGTTCCCGGGCGGGACAATCAGGATCAACCGTTGTTACTTCCTTTGACAATAACACTTTTGCCGATGCTGTACGAAAAAGCACGGCAGTTCTGGAGAATGTGTATGAGTGATACCGATACGCGCATAGTACTGGTTACCAACGAGTTCGCCGTGGTAACCAAGAGAATTGGCGAAGTGTGCGAAAGCGGCTGCGAACACTCGGTTGTAGATGCAGTGAAACCGCTTCTTGAAAAAAAACTGGAAATGACGCTGCCGTTTCTTGAGGCGGTGCACCGGATAGACCGTCCGGTAAGCGGGTGCGTTCTTTTGGCCTGTAACCCGGATTCCGCGGCGAACCTTGCACAACAATTTGCTCACGGGACTGTCAAGAAGCGCTACGACGCGATCGTGGAGATCCGTGATCCCGCACGGTTAACTTCGGGAGGTCGGCTCGAGCACTATTTGCTCTTTAACCGTAAAAAACAAAAATCCGTCGTGAGCCCGGATGGCAAGCAAAAGAACGGTTTCAAGCGTGCGGTTCTCACCTGGGAAACCGCCGGAATGACCGACCGGTATGCGTGTCTTCATGTATATCCGGAAACCGGACGAACGCATCAGATACGGGCCCAACTGGCGGCGGCGGGAATGCCGATCAAGGGAGATCTCAAATACGGCGCGCGTCGCAGTGAGCGGAACGGAGGCATTCGTCTCCATGCAAGCAGAATTCAATTCGCGCATCCGGTTACCGGAGATGTTGTTACCGTAACCGTTCCGGTTGAAGCTCCCGATGCCCTGTGGTCCGCCTTTCCCGGAGACCGGTAATGGCCAGGAAAAAAGCACCCACGGGTCGCGATGCCTTTGAACTCTACTATTCGGACATATTCGGTTCCCGATGGCCCTCTCTTCGCCAGGCGCTTCTCGGCGATCCGCGGCAAACCGGATGGGCGGAGCATCTTGTTGAACCGTATTATCTTGACACCGGCAGTGTCGCCGCCGCTCGTGCACTACCTCCAGGTGGCAAGAATGTCCTTGATCTCTGCGCGGCACCGGGCGGGAAAACGCTCGTTCTTGCCGGTTCCCTGGATGCAGATGGCGAGCTTACCGCGAACGAGTATTCCCGGGAGCGGCGTGCGCGTCTTGCAACCGTTGTGGAGCGGTATTTACCGCCGGAAATGACGGCCCGGGTACGAATAACCGGGTATGACGGCAGCCGATGGTCGCGGTTTGAAACCCTTTGCCGGGACCGGATCTTGCTCGATGTTCCCTGTTCGTCCGAGCGGCATGTGCTCGCATCGGAACAGCATCTTGCCGCCTGGTCGCCCGCCAGAATACGGAACCTGGTTTTCAGACAATGGGCACTTCTTTCCGGCGCATGGCTCGTTCTCGCACCGGACGGATACCTGGTGTATGCGACCTGCGCGTTGTCTCCTGAAGAAAATGACGGAGTAGTGCGAAAACTGGTAAAAAAATATCCCGACGTGTCCATCATTTTCCCGGAGGCGGACAGCCATCCGGATCTGGCGCATCATGTTCCGGAAAAAACCGACTTCGGAACAATGATCATGCCGGACAGTTCTTCCGGTTCCGGGCCCCTGTACTTTGCGCTGGTGAAAAAAAACCGATAGTTATGCTTTCTCGAATCCGAGGTTTTCTCCGCTTTGATACGGCCGCCGGTACAGTACTTCATATAAACCCATCATATCCTGGGCCGAGAGATTGACAAAGCTCGTTCCATAGGTAATGGCATCCGGTTCTTCAAAACGGCGGATAACCCGTGCGGAGCATACAATGGGCGCATCACGTTTTTTCATTTGAATTTCTACGGAAAAGAGGGAACCTTCGCGGATCGGAGTACGTATTTCCGTGCGGGGCAGGGACATCAGCATACCGCCGGGACTCATGTCCAGGATTCTCGGTTCATGTCCCGGAACCTGTTTTTGTTCGACTTCCGTGGAAAAATAGCCGGTATCTTTCAGATACCAGGCGAGTATGCGGGAAAAATCCCAGAGATAGTCGACCATACCGATATCGAATGATTCTCCGTTCCTGTTTGCTATGTAAATGTAGCCAACTACATACTGATAGTAGACAATGGGACACCAGATCTCCGAGGAAATACCCTGGTTTTGTTTATCTCGTAAAAGCTTTTCAAAATGTGATCCTTCAATGAAATAATTGGGGTCCTCGAATGTTTCTTCGATTGCCTCGGTAATGATTCTTCCCTCGGGATAGGGATCCGATTTGGGGAGCGTAGAAGCGGTCGAGGGAATGAAGAGCACCTTGCCGGTCTTGCTAACCAGTTTCTCTTCAAACCGGGCCGGTGTTTTTGTTCTGAACATTATGATGGTGTTTTCACTTGATCGCAGGGACACATCTTTCTTGAATCGGTTTATAACATCCGGAAGTGTTCTGTCGCGAAAGTTGGAAGTAAGTTCAATTTCGTCGATACTGATATACTCGGGACAGACGGGGTAGGAGAGATTGATATCTTCATTTGCGAGGCGGAAAAGAACCTGGATATCACGGGGTTTTTTTACCCGGATAAATTTCCTCTGAAGACTGCGTATGAGCTGATTCGGACAATCAAGCCGAACATCCCGGTCGCGGGCATCCCGAACGGTTGTTTCGAATGCGTAGGTTTTACCATGACAGTCAAAGTATCCGATAATACGCTCGCAAATGGAAAAACAGGTATTGTCCATGGTATCAAGCAGTGTAACGCTGAGCGCATTGCGCCCGTAGTCCCGGATAACCCCGGTTCCTGCGGTGGATACACCATGGAAGCGGACAGGATGTTCATTCTGTACGACGGATTTGAATAAAAATTCTTTTTCTATGTGTGAAACATTCTGTATCATGGTGTAGAGTATATCACGACAAGCATACTGGACGCAAAAAAAAAAGTATACTAGAATGGGGTCCAGACCCGATGCACACAGGAGTAGTTCCCGATGTCGAACAAAAAGCTAACCAGAGAAGAGATCCTGTCCGGAATAATCGAAACAGAAACACTGCTCAACAAGATTCAGGACGTTGATGTTCTCATGGAGCAGATTCTTACCGAAGCACGAAAAGTTGTACAGGCTGATGCCGGGTCTATTTATGTACGTGACGGGGACCGGCTGGCCATTCATTATGCCCAGAATGATACCCTGCAAAAACAGCTTCCTCCAGGACAAAAAATTGTTCATTCGTATTTTTCCTTTCCAATAAATGAAACGACTATCGCTGGCTACAGCGCGTTGACCAATTCACTGGTGAACGAACACGATGTATACGAGATATCACCGGACAAACCCTACAAATTCGGACGGCAAAGCGATGCCGTATCGGGGTACCGCACCAAGTCCAACCTGACCATCCCGCTTCGTACGTCGGCCGGACGGATTCTTGGTGTTCTTCAGGTGCTGAATGCTCTGGATGACGACGGAAATGTCACGTTTTTTGACAAGGACGACGAACTGTACATAAGCCATTTCGCGTCCAACGCGACTGTTGCGCTTGAACATGCTCATTTAACCCGTTCCATGGTTCTCCGCATGATCAGGATGTCCGAGCTTCGTGATCCCAAGGAAACAGGTCCCCATGTCAATCGTGTGTCAAGTTACGCGGTGGAAATCTATGACCGCTGGGCGTTCAACAACTCGATAGATGAAAACGAAAGCAAAAAGTTCCGCGATACCCTGAAAATCGCCGCCATGCTTCATGATGTGGGCAAGGTTGCCATATCTGATCTTATTCTGAAAAAACCCGCGCGATTTACGGAAGAGGAGTACCTCATCATGCAGGGCCACACCTGGCTTGGCGCGAAGCTCTTTAACGAAATTGAGTCCCCGGTTGACCGAGTCGCTCGTGAAGTCGCGCTTACCCATCATGAAAACTGGGACGGAACAGGATATCCCGGTAATGTCAATGTTGATAACGGAGCTCCTTCCGACGGAAAGAAAAAAGGCAAAACCAAAGGTCTGAAGGGCGAAGAAATACCCATTTCCGGAAGAATCGTCGCACTTGCCGATGTGTATGACGCCTTGTCCTGCAAGCGTGTATACAAGGAACCCTGGGCGGAAGACAAAGTCCTGGAAGAGATCAAGAGTCAGCGTGGCAAGAAATTCGATCCGGGTGTAGTCGATGCCTTCTTCGAAATATTGCCCAGCATAAAGGCTATTCAGGAACGTTTCCCGGACGTGGAAGAGACTGCCTGAGAAGGCGGGTAATTTCCCGGTCCAGCGCGTTCGCGAAATTGTTGAGTTCTTTTTTTCCGAATTGACCGGTTTTTTCCGGAGCGAGACCACTGGTGTACAGTTCCAGCATAAGATTTCTCATCGCCAACCGTTCTCGGATGTTTTCATCCGTATACACGGTTCCGCGGTCGTTAATCACCCGTATTTGATTGTCCACCAGCCGACGCGCAAGCGGTATGTCCCGGGTAATGACCAGGTCGCCGGGTGCGGAATTCTCCACAATGTATTCATCCGCGGCATCGGGTGTGGTATCGGCGATTATCATGGTTACCGGCGCGTCGGCGTCCCGGGGAATATCACGGTTCGCGACATAGCAAACCGTCAGCTCGAGACGTTTTCCGGTCCTGCAGATCATGTCCCGTACCGGGACCGGGCAGGAATCGGCGTCAACCCAAAGTATCATGCAGTACCGGTCCTGGTATGGGGAACGGTTGCGAGATACGCGATTCCTTCACCGGAGAAAGTAAGTGATCCCGATTCTGCTGGAATGAATATTGAACTTCCCCGCGGGAGCGGGGAGGTGCAGCCGGATGCATCGGCAATATCGAGCTTTCCGTGAGTAACCAGTACAATAGTGGGAGCGGAGAAGTCGGTTGTCAGGGAAGCGCCCTCAAGCTGTAGAAGTTGCAGCTCGAATTCTTCCGCAGGTGACGGGTAGCGGGAGCGCGTAGTATCGGATACCGGAACAAGGCGCCGGGGCGTATGGGGATCGGATGATACAACGGATAAAAGTTCAGGCACATCAATGTGTTTTTGGGTCAGTCCGCCCCGAAGGACATTGTCGGAATTTGCCATGAGTTCAATTCCGGTACCGGAAAGATAGGCATGGAGAATACCTTCGGATAAATAAAGGGCCTCTCCGCTGTTCAAGTTTACAGTATTGAGATACAGGGGCGATACTATTCCGATATCTCCGGGATATTCGTCTGACAGCAAGCGCACCGCCGAGAGTGGATGGCGGGAAGCGTCAGACAAATCCTTTCCGGGAACAGTCTCCAGGAGGCTGGACAGATCGTCCAGTATAATCCGTTTGCTTGCATCCGGAAGCGACCACAATTCTTGCAGGAACACCCGGTAGTCACCATTGGCTTCGAGCGAGGCCACGGATGAAACAAGCTCGCGGATTCCGGTTTGCCGGATCAGGTCAGCGGTTTCCTGAACAGGACGGAATCCGCACATGGCGGTGAATGGGGTAAGTGCCAGAATTACCTCTGGTTTATGGTTCGGATCGCGGTAATTGCGTTCAGGAGATGTAAGCGGGATGCCCAGTCTGTTTTCACGCTCAAATCCGCTACGGGCCTGTGCTTTTCCCGGATGTACCTGTATAGAAAGCGGATGAGCCGCCGAGAGGACCTTGAAAAGATAGGGGAGGGTATCGCCAAAGCGCTTTCTGCAGGACTGCCCCAGAAATCGGTCGGGATCACTGCGTATCGCTTCGTTCAGTGCGACCGGACCGTCAGAGGTTTTTATCCTGCTCGGGGCGGATTGATGAGCGCCCATCCAGAGTTCGGCGATCGGCAGGTTTTCGGAATTCCGGAAATTCAACAGGGTGGATATTCCGTCCTTTGAGCCCCAGGGGTAGTGTTGAAACGTATTTTCAAGAAAAAACCATTCTTCAGTCAAAACTATATAACCTGATCGATGCGCGATATCATCCTGAGGGCGAGCTTTTCAGCCTCGGACAAATCGATATCTGAATCCTCGTCGGCATGTTTCATTTTTTCTTTGTAGTACTCGTCTGCGGCAAGGATACCTGCCAGAATTGCGATTTTCAGGGGATCCGTCAGCTTCGCCGAGGATTCAATCCGTGAGACAGTTTTTTTATAATGGGAATAGATCGCTTCAAGATATTCGGGCTTTTCATCGGCCTGTATGGCGAAGGAGGCTCCCAGCAAATCAATTTGCAAATTACCCTTTGCCATGGTATCCGCCTTGCTAGAAAATATCTATCTGGCCGTCGTCCTGAACAGAGTCTTCGATGTCATTGCTGTCCGGTTCAGGTTCTTCTGATACACTATCATTGTACGGCGCCGGATCAGGTTCAGGCTCAATCGCTTCTTCAATGGAAGGGGCGGGTTGTTCCTGAACCGGTTCACTGGTAATGGCGCTTTCAAGCGCGCCCAGCTGTTCGAGCGCGTTGAGAATTCCGGCCTCGATCTTGCCCTGGTCATCCTTGAAACCGTTTACAAAACCCTCCAGTTCACGAACACGCTGTTGAAGCGTGCCAAGCTGTGCACGAAGGTTTTCGTTTTCTGCGGTAAGCGAGCTTATCTTGCCTACTGCCTTTTCAACGCGGTTTTCCAGAAGACGGACTTGATCGAGGCTGAGCATACGTTAGGCTTCCAGTGCCTTTTTGGCCATGGTAACTACCGCATTGAATGCTGCGGGATCTTCAATAGCCATGTTGGACAAAGCTTTGCGGTTAATTTCCACACCGGCTTTGGTCAATCCCTGTATGAAGCGGGAATAGGTAATTCCTTCGGGACGAACCGCTGCGTTGATACGTGAAATCCACAGAGTCCGCATATCGCCTTTCCGGTCGCGGCGGGATACATATCCATGAACCAGCGCCTTTGTAACGGCGTCTTTGGCGGCCTTATAGTTCGTTCCACGGCGTCCGCGGAACCCTTTTGCCAGCTTCAGGATCTTCTTGCGCCGGTCCTTTCGTTTGCTTCCATCTATAGCTCTTGCCATTGTATTACTCCTGACTTGTTAACCGTACGGTAAAAGTTGCTTTCTGATCTTTGCCGAATCAGCTTCCGAGGCAATTCCCGCGTGGCGGAGATTTCTCTTGCGCTTGGCAGATTTCTTCGTGAGAATGTGGCGAAGATTCATCTTCTTGTACTTTACTTTACCGTTCGCGGTAAATGAGAAACGCTTTGCAGCGCATCGCTTGCTTTTCATTTTGGGCATAGTATCACTACCTCATCATTTTTTGGCTTTTGGTGCGACAGTCATCGACATGAAGCGGCCTTCCATAGCCGGCGGCTTTTCGACAATATAATCTTCACCTAGCCTGCTTAATACATTATTGAGAACAACAAGACCAAGTTCGGTGTGAGCCAGCTCGCGTCCGCGAAACCGGATCGTAACCTTTACTTTGTCTCCCCCAGCAAGAAACTCACGTACATGCTTTGCCTTGAAATCGAGATCGTGACTGTCGATTTTCGGCTGCATACGGATTTCCTTGAGCATCTGCAATTTCTGTTTCTTCTTGGAATCACGGAGCTTCTTTTCCATTTCGAAACGATATTTGCCGTAGTCAAGAATCTTGCATGCGGGCGGGTTTGCCTGCGGTGCAACTTCTACCAGGTCAAGACCAGATTCCCGAGCCATGTTGAGCGCTTCAAGAGTAGGGACTATACCCTTTTGTTCGCCCTTCTCGTCAATCAGTCGTACCTCTCGTACACGAATTTGTTCGTTAATTCGTAAACCTCTATTGTCCGCCAACGATCCCCCTTGTGCCAGCTTCCCCGAAGAAGCCGTTTATGCACGAATTTCTCAATCAAAGTTCAACAGCGACTATAGCAATTATTGTTGTTTCCTGTCAAGGACACCTAACCAGCTTGCATCTTGGTTGTACACTATGATAATTTGATTGCATGGAACTACTCACAGTTTTACTAATGCCCGCAGCATTTGTCTATTACTCCGCCGGCAACCGTTTTTCCAACCTTCCGGCCTATCGTATGGCATATGGAACCGGTCTGGTATGCGGAATTGTAATTGCGCTTCTTCACGGTCTGATATCCGGTTTCCTTCCCTGGAATACCGCGCATGGTGCGGTTCTGTATCCGGTTGTATTGCTTTCTCTGGTGCTGTTTCCCTTCGTTCTTGGACCGGCCCTGCTCAATCTTCTGTTTTTGTCGCCGGCAAGGGAGCGCCTTCACCGGACCATACCCCAGCTGTTCGGGATTCTTTCCGTTTATCTTCCTTATATACTCATTGTCCGGTACCCTCTTCCCGATGTATGGATACTCATCATGGTACCGGTTCTGATTGTTGCGCTGATTTTTCTTGCGGATAGTTGTCTGAAACGCTATTTATTTACAATACGATTGGGGCCTACGTTTGAGGGAGTTCTTTTTGCCCTGCTTCCGGTACTTGTTTCTCTTGTGGTTCTACCGGTTCTGGTAGTGCTGTGGCATTTCTGCTTTCATCCGTTATTCTACTGGATTCCGTCTCTGGGTGTAACCGGGATTTCAGCGGGAATGCGTATCAAAAAGTATATCTAGGATACTGCTACCAAAATTGTTGAAAAAAAGGGGCTGTCTGACACTACTTGCCAGACAGCCCCTTTTTTTATGGTCCGGAGGCTTACGCCTGTCCGGCGCTTCCAAGAACGTTGGTATTCTTGTGGCTGTAGAGCTTCTTGAGTTCGTCACGTGCCGGGCCGAGGTACTTGCGGGGATCGAATTCTTCCGGTTTCTCGGAGAGAACCTTGCGAATCGCCGCGGTCATGGCCAGGCGTCCGTCGGAGTCGATGTTAATCTTGCAAACAGCGCTCTTTGCGGCTTTGCGGAGCTGTTCTTCAGGGATACCGACAGAGTTGGGGAGGCTTCCACCGTACTGTTCGATCATCTTTACGTATTCGATCGGCACGGACGATGAGCCGTGGAGAACGATGGGGAATCCGGGGATGCGCTTTTCGATTTCTTCGAGGATATCGAAACGGAGGGGAGGGGGAATGAGCACGCCGTCGGCATTTTTGGTGCACTGTTCGGGAGTGAACTTGGTGCGGCCGTGACTGGTTCCGATGGAAATTGCCAGGGAATCAACGCCGGTTTTCTTTACGAAGTCTTCAACTTCGTCGGGCATGGTGTAGTGGCTTACTTCAGAGGATACATCGTCTTCCACGCCGGCGAGAACGCCGAGTTCGCCTTCAACGGTTACATCGTACTGGTGTGCGTATTCACAGACTTTCTTGGTAAGCGCGACGTTTTCGTCGTACGAAAGGTGGGATCCGTCGATCATGACCGAGGAAAATCCGTTTTCGATGCAGTCCTTGCACAGCTCGAAGCTGTCGCCGTGGTCAAGATGAAGTACTACCGGGATATCGTAGCCGAGCTCGTGGGCATATTCCACGGCTCCGCGGGCCATATTGCGCAGAAGGTTCGAGTTGGCATACTTGCGGGCTCCGGAGGAAACCTGCAGGATAACCGGTGATTTTGTTTCAACGCATGCCTGGATAATGGCCTGAAGCTGTTCCAGATTGTTGAAGTTGTACGCGGGGATGGCATAGCCTCCCTTGACCGCTTTTGCAAACATGTCACGGGTGTTTACAAGACCGAGGTCTTTATAGTTTGTCACATGTAACTCCTTGGTTAATTAAAGATGTCATATAGTAAGGATAACGTTCTTTTTGGTCAATACGACAAAATAAACGGTTTGACAAAGCATTTTCTTCAACATATAATAAGGACTGGCTGTATTCTTTCCGATGATGATAGAGTAGTTAAAAGGAGTTAGGGATGAAACAAGGCGGTTTAATCATCGCGGGCCTTGTCCTTTTGTTCTCCCTGTGTATGGCGCCGCTCGCGGCTCAAAGCAGGTCTGTGAACTATGAGACGTACATTGTGGATGACTTCGACAATCCCGATGCGTCCGAATGGGCATGGTTTGCTGCTGGTAGCAAATTTACAACTAAAGGATATCCTGTTACCAAGTACTTCGACGGTATGCCCAATGCAATACGGGTCATGCAGACAGAAGAAGGTACCGGATACAAGTTTATGGGCCTGGAAACCAAGTTCGACCGCAAGGGCGACAATTGGTTGGATATAGTGCCGGTTGATCCGAATTCCGGTGACGAAGTCGTTCTGAAGGAAATTCCGTTCAAGGGACGGATTGCTCGCCTTGACCTGTGGGTTTGGGGAGCGAATTACAACTATGAGCTTCAGGCGCTTGTCCGGGACTGTAACGGTCGTGTTCACACCATTTCCTTCGGGTTGGTCAATCATGAGGGATGGAAGAACATGTCGGTCAATGTTCCTTCCAATATTCAACAGGCGTCTCCGTATCTGAACGGCGTCCAGCAGATGTCTTTCGTGGCATTCCGTCTCAGGACCATGCCCACCGAACGGGTAGACGCATTTTACATCTTTTTTGATCAGTTCAAGGCGCTTACCGATACCTTCATGCCGTCCTACGACGGTTTCGAGCTTGTTGGCGCGGACTTCTCGGATGTAAAATCAGACACTGCACAACAAGGAGCACAGTAAATGAAGAAGTTGCTAATTGGTGTAATCATTTGCTTGTTGGTGCTGGGAGTTTTCGCGCAGACTGCTTCCGAGGATCTGGATCTTGATTCGCCCGACCCGAACAGGATCGGAGCTGATTCTGCCGAGCAGAAACTCAAGGAAATTTCCATCGACAAGTATGAAAGCGAAGGAACCTGGGTTGCTGCGATGTCTCCGGACGAAGGTGTTATCCGGGCCCGTCTCTTTAACGGCTCGCCCGCCGGCAAGGAACCCATTCCCGAGGAAGAAGGGCTGGAGATGCCTGATGAAAAGGTACTCGGCGTTCGGGTTGATTTTTTCCGCCGCGGTTACAACACGTTCACGGTTAATGCCGTTAAACCGCTTCCCGTTGAAGGAATTGCGAAGGTAGTTAACGTATGGGTTGTCGGACGGAATTATAACCATACTCTCAAGCTCATGCTTGAAGATTACTGGGGAACCCCGTTTGAGCTCTACATGGGCAAGCTGAATCATTCCGGCTGGAAGAAGATGAGTGTTGCCATACCTCCCCAGAGTCCCGACGGACGTTCCGGTATCATCCAGAAAGACTATCATTACAGTACCCGAATGGGTCTCAAGATCGTCGGATACCGCATTGAATGTGATCCTACCGACGCATACGGAAGTTATTACATTTATTTCGATGATCTTCGTGCTGTTTCCGATCTGTATGAAATGGAAGCGCGGGACATTGACGACATGTTCGACAACTGGTGATACGAAGCATAATTCAAGGAACAGGCCGCCTCTATGGCGGCCTTTTTTATCAGAACAGGATGGCGTAATGAATACGGAACGCAGTCTCCGGCCGGACGGAAACGATTTTCTTAAGAATATTTACTTTTTTCACACCATGCCGGAAGAGTCCCTGAACAAGATTGCCGCCCTGTGTACCGAGCGGACGTATGATACCGGCGACATCCTGTTTTTCGAAGACATGAGCGGAGACAGTTTTTTCATAATCCTTGAGGGCGAGCTGGAAATCTGGAAACGATATGGGACTGCGGATGCGGTTCTTTTGGGTGTCAGTTCAAAAGGACAACCTCTGGGGGAAATGGCGCTTATTGACGAACGCCCGAGGAGTGCAACGGTACGGGCAAAAACCCCGGTCAGGGTCTATTGCATACAGGCTAGTGATTTTCTTTCGCTCCTGTCAACTGACAATGCCATGTGTCTGGCGCTCCTCAAAGCTGTTACCATGATGGTCCGGCGTTCAAATGAATATCATCTGCAGGACCTGGACAAGCAAAACCGCGAATTGAGTCGTGCGTATGCTGAACTTAAAGCTCTTCAGGATGAATTGTTGAGCCGTGAGCGGCTTTCTGTTATCGGCAAGTTCTCCTCCCTCATACTTCATGATATCCGTAATCCTCTTTCTGCGTTGAAAAGCCGTGTACAGCTTCTTGTAAAAAATCGTGATGACGAGAACTATCTTGAATCGGCTGTGGAGCGGATAAACCGGGATATTTCGCGGATGGAATCTCTTGCGGCCGAGTTTCTTGACTACGCCCGCGGCGAGATCCGGCTGGATATGGAAATTGTCGCGGTGGATGATCTGTTTGCGAGGTTCTCGGAGGCCATTGCTCCGCGCCTTGAGGCATCAGGTGTCACACTTCACATCGAATCGGACATGTTGCGGCCGGTGATCATGGATCAACACCGGATGCTGCGCGTCCTTATAAACGCTGCAGAGAATGCCTGCGCCGCGATGCCTTCCGGCGGCGACATCCATGTTTCCGCGCAGGAGCGGGGTGATTCTCTGGTTATACGCGTTCGTGATACCGGCCGGGGAATGAGCAGGGAAATACTCGATAATATTTTCAAGCCGTTCTATTCTGCCTCCTCCGGCGGAACCGGTCTCGGCATGCTCATAATAAAATCAATCATGGAAGCGCACAAAGGCGCAATCGAGGTGGATTCTGTTCCCGGTGAGGGAACCACGATCACATTGTCCCTGCCGTTGACGCATTAAGATTTCATGTAGAGAAAAGCGTTTTTATTCTTTCCGGTCTGTACAATACATCCCCGTTTTCTGAGAACCCAGGCCATTTTGCCTGCGTGTCTGCCGGCCCCGGCTTTGTTCAAGTCGGCCACGGTAAATGGCTGCGGGAGATTTTCCGGCAACAAGTCGGAAAAATCCGACAATGAACGGAATGTCCGTGTATCCCTGATGGTCTCAAGCTCCCTGCTGTCTATGCGGACACCCTTTCGACGCCAGCTTCCGGTTCCATCGTTGACACGTCGTTCCAGAACATCGGCGAATACGGCGGTTATGCAAAGATTGGGGTGTCCCACAAGGTCGCAAATCCCGGTCAGTTCCCCGAACAGTTGATAGACCGATCCATGTTTGGGACTTTTTCTGCAGGCTATCGGCGTGCCGTCCGCGGCACAGGTCTGGATCCGGAGATTAACCGCGATGGGGTATACCAGTTCTACCTGGTTGCCGCACAACAGCAGTTCCAGCTTTTTCCGGATCTTGCCGAATCCGGTCGTTTGTATTTCCACGATTGATCCATCCTGGCGAACTGCATCACAAATAACGCCGTGCATGGGTACCTCTACGGAACCGTGCGGACCGCACCATTCGGTTTTGAGAGTTTCATGCAACGCGGATTCGTTCCAGGTATTGATCATGTGTATTCCAGTAATTCAACGGCGTTCAGCTGTTCAAGAAAATACCAGGTAACCGTCAGTCCTTTTTCTTCGGCGATACGTTTGCGGCAAACATGGTACGCGATCATGCGGTTTGTCGGCAGGGGCCGGGAAAGGGGATTACCGTTTATGTCCACAATATCGCTCATCGCGAGCTCATGGGTTATTTCCCGGGTTTCGCCTTCAGGATACACGATGTGATACTCAAACAGGGTCATGCAACCACTATAGCGGTAATCAACCCTTTCTGTAAACAAATTCATGCCTGATACGATTTCCATAAAAAAGTGCAAAAAAAGATTGACAAGGGGAATTTTAATGCTAGAATAGGGTAAACGTGGTAAAAAGTGGGGAAAAGTAGGAAAAAGTGGATACGACCTTGTTGACCGGAGAGTACCGCAATACGCTTGATGAGAAGGGACGGATCATGTTCCCGGTCAAGTTGCGGACTGAGCTTACCGGGTCGTCCCTGATTCTGACACGCGGGATAGACCGCTGTCTTTGGCTTTTCCCGCCGGAACAGTGGCAGGTCCTTTCCGACAAGGTTATGGAATCTGCCTCCCTGTTCCAGTCACAGTCACGTTCGGTTCTGCGCCGTCTTGTCGCTCCCGCCCAGGTGGTGGAATTCGACAAGACCGGCCGGATTTCGATTCCCCAGAGTCTGCGTGAATTCGCCGGGCTCGGGAAAAACTGTGTTTTTCTGGGGATCAACAAGTATTTTGAATTGTGGGATTCGCAGGAATACGAAAACTATCTGGGGGGGAGCGAAGCTGATTTCCGTGAGGCAACTGAAGGCCTCGGGAATATCTGTCTTTGATGGCCATGGAAGCAGTCCATACGTCGGTATTATTAGCGGAATGTCTCGAATATCTCGCGCCGGAGACGGATCGACCCCTCATGGTGGACGGTACCCTTGGCGAGGGCGGACATTCGGAAGCGTTCCTGGAAAAGTTTCCAAACCTGCGGGTTATCGGTGTTGACGCCGATGTTCGTATTCAGGCCCGCGCACGGGAACGACTGGCGCCGTTTGGCGACCGGATCTGTTTTTTTCCCGGATGGGCCGATTCTTTTTTTACCGATTACCCTGAAAATGAAAAGAAACCCGACATCATTCTTCTTGATCTCGGTATTTCCATATTCCATTACGAACTATCCGGGCGCGGCTTCAGTTTTCGGACGAATGAACCTCTTGATATGCGTCTGGATCCTCACAGCGGAGATAGTGCCGCTGACCTGGTAAACGGGCTCGGAGAGCGGGATCTCGCCGATCTGATTTTCCAGAACGGCGAAGAACGATATTCGCGCCGTATCGCCGCTGCAATCGTACAGGCCCGCAGGAATGCTCCGTTCGCCACGGCACGATCGCTTGCCGATTGTGTGTATAATGCGGTTCCCGCAGCATACCGGCATGGGCATATTCATCCCGCGACCAAAACCTTCCAGGCGCTCAGAATTGCCGTTAACGGCGAATTGTCCCGACTTCCCGGTTTGATAAACGCCGCACTGTCCGTACTTGAAACGGGCGGAAAGTTCGGCGTTATTACCTTCCATTCCCTTGAAGACAGAATCGTGAAAAACTTGTTTCGTGACGCGAGCAAAGAGTGTATTTGTCCGCCGGAAGTGCCGATATGTAAGTGTGGCGGCCGCGTCCGGGTTGAATTGCTCACCCGTAAGCCGGTTTCCCCGTCGAAAGAGGAAATTTCGCGGAATTCACCATCGCGCAGCGCGCGGTTGCGGGTAGTGCGAAAAATTGCAGCCGGAGAGAAGAAGACATGATAAAAAACGCATGCGCCCTGATACTGTCCCTCATGATTCCCGTAATACTTTTTGCAATGGTGTGGCAATCCTATCGGTATTCGCAGCTTGAACGGGAAATAGCTCGTATTGAACAGCAGCAATATGAAATTATAGATGAAAATCGTCGCCTTATTTCAGGTATTTCCGTTCTTTCTACCCCGGAACGAATAAGCAGTGTCGCGGTAGAAGACCTGGGTATGCGCAAGGCCGAAACAAAAGAAATTCTGAGGATCTCCATTTCGCGGGGAGGTCTCGGTGGGTAATGAACGCATTCTCATGACAGTGGAAGAACTCACGCAGGCCACCGGAGGAAGCTGTCCGGGAAACTTTGCACCCGATTCAGGGTGCAGTTCTGTTGTTACCGACAGTCGTTCCGTAATAGAGGGTGCGCTCTTTGTGCCGCTTATGGGAGAAAATCAGGACGGTCACCGGTTTATACCCGAAGCGCTCGATTCGGGTGCTCGTGTAGTCTTTGTTGATGCGGCGCACGGGGAAGGGTCCGCAAACATGTTTTCGCTGCTCGCAAAACAGCACGGTGCCGCAATAATCATGGTTGAAAATACCCTCACGGCGCTTCAGGACGCGGCAAAGGCATACGTACGCAAATTTCCCGGATTGCGCAGAGTGGCAATAACGGGTTCAAGCGGAAAAACTACAACCAAGGAACTCACTGCGGCGATTTTTTCACGAAAGTATCGGGTTGTCGCCAATGCCGGAAATTTGAATTCGGAAACAGGCTTGCCGCTTTCGGTGTTCAGGATACGCGATGAGCATGAAGTGGGCATTTTTGAACTCGGTATGAACCGGCGAGGTGAAATGCGCGAAATAGCTGAAGTACTTGATCCTGACACTGCGCTCATTACAAACATCGGGACTGCCCATATCGGAATTCTCGGCAGCAGGGAAGCGATAGCTGAAGAAAAAAAGGCGGTTTTCTCGCTTTTTTCCGGGGAATCTTCCGGATTTGTTTCTGAGACCGACGATTTTCGTGATTTTCTTGTATCAGGCGTTCCCGGTTCGTTCTCGTTTTTTGGCCCTTCTTCTACACAGGGAATTCTGGGAACTGAATCACTCGGGCTGGAGGGTTGGATTATCCGGTATGAGACTGAAGAAATCCATTTTCCCATGCCCGGCCCCTATAATCTTGAAAATGCCTTCGCGGCAATTTCACTTGCGCGGAGCTTCTCGATAGATCCGTCCATGATACGGGAAGGTCTTGAGTCAATACAAACGTTATTCGGCCGAACGGAAATTGTACGGGGCGCGGTTACGACAATTTTTGATTATTACAATGCGAATCCCCAATCCATGGAAGAAGCAATGCGCTTTTGCGATGAGCTGTCCTGGCAGGGCGAAAAGATTTTCATCCTCGGCTCCATGCTCGAATTGGGTGAAACAACCAATTCGGCTCATCGGGCCGTTTGCGAAACTGCTGACCGGTCAACCGCCGCGCATATCCTGCTTTTTGGTGAAGACATGATCCGTGCGGGGAAGTCCATGAACTGGAATCATGACTCCGTGTATTTCGCGGAAACAATGGAAGATCTTGCGGAAAAGGTATCGTCAATTTTACAGAAAGGTGCGATGGTTTTTATAAAAGGCTCGAGAGGCATGGCGCTCGAACGTCTTCGTCCGGTTCTTGAGCATTTTTCTTCCGGGGAGGCGCGGTCATGATGCAGCAGGGATTATTCACCGCTGAAAGAAACAGCCGCCCCGAAAAAATCGATGTTGCCTATCTCCTGCTCATGGTCCTCATGACCGGACTCGGTTTTGTGGCCTTGTATACCGGTTCAATGGCGTATGCGGAGCGATTGTTCGATGATCAACTCTACTTTGTACGCCGTCAGGGACTGACGCTGGCGGTCGGTATCGTAGCAAGTATTCTTTGTGCCACGGTACGGCTGAGTTTTATCCGGAAAATTCTTCCCCAATTCGTAGTCCTCACCCTTATTCTCTCGCTTCTGCCGTTTATTCCCGGAATCGGTGTCACAAAAAACGGCGCTTCCCGCTGGATACATTTTGCCTCGTTTACCTTCCAACCCTCCGAGCTCATGAAGTTGACCGTAGTGCTCTTTCTTGCGAATCTTTTTGACAAGAAGCATGACCGTCTCGATGAACCCGAGGTTTCCGTGTATCCGGCAACAATCATGTCCTTCATCATGATTGCTCTTGTGTATCTTCAAAACGACTTTTCCACCGCACTGTTTATCATGATCATTGTCTTGATCATGTTTTTTATTGCCGGGGTTAAACTTCACTGGTTTGCGAAACTGTGTTTTCTCACCGTTCCCTTTGTCGCCCTCATGGTGCTCACTGAAGAATACCGTGTGGAGCGCATTCTTTCTTTTATTGATCCCAAGAAAGACCCGCTCGGTGCCGGTTACCAGGTAAATGCCGCGCTTACCGCGCTTCGTGAGGGAGATTTCTGGGGACGAGGACTTGGAAACGGCATACGTAAGCTGTCCAGCATTCCGGAAGTGCAGTCGGACTTCATTTTTGCCGTATGGGCCGAGGAAATGGGATTTTTCGGGGTGCTGATATATTTCGGTATTTTGCTGTTCTTTTCCATCAGGGGATACCGGATAGCCGTTCGTTCCCGCGACCGGTTTGGCGCCTTCCTGTCTTTCGGTTGTACCACAATCATTCTGTTGCAGTCGTTAATGAACTGCGGCGTTGTTGTTCGCGTATTTCCCGTAACCGGTGTTCCATTGCCGTTCTTCTCCTCTGGAGGTTCGTCACTGTTGATAACGCTGTGTTTATGCGGATTAGTAATAAATGTATCCCGGGGAAAAATCGGGGAGGATGCGGATTATGTCTGACATGTATGTATTCGGGGAAGAACAGGCAGAACAGGTCTCATGGAAACCGGTTATCCTCAAAATATTGATAGCGGTTCTCGTTGTGTTTCTGGTTGCCGAATTTGCGTTTTATCTGCTGGTAATCCCCGCTACGTCGACCATTCGTCTTTCAATTCAGGGTTCCGCCCGGGTCGGATATGATGAGGTGTGCGCGATCACCGGCATTACCGGGCGCGAAAAATGGTTTTCCTTCGATACCGTGGGCACCGCAGCGCGTCTGGCTTCGAATCCCCTGTTTGAACAGGTCCGGGTCGAAAAACAGTTTCCCGACAAGGTTGTCGTTTCGGTTACCGAACGGGTTCCCGTTGCGGTCGGATTCGGAACCATGAACGGAAAAACCGTTCCGGTTGCCATTGACCGCAATGGCGTCGTGTTCCGTGTAGGAACCCTTCCCGAGCAAAAGAACCTCCCGGTACTTACCGGTATCGAATTTGACGATCCGCATGCCGGAATGCGGCTTCATGAACAACTGACACCCCTTTTGAAACAGCTCCATGAGCTCGAATCGCACAATTCCGTGTTGTTATCTTCAGTATCAGAGATTAAAATAGTACCCAAACCCTATGGCGGCTACGATCTGGTTATCTATCCGGTTCATCTGCCGGTACGTGTCAAGACTGACGGGGCGTTGAATGAAGACGCCTTACAGTATATGATGCTCGTACTGGATGTTGTTCAGGATCTTGAACTGGATGTCGAGGAAATCGATATCCGTGCCGGGACTGTCGCGTACCGGGTAAGGGAGGAAGTGCTTTGAGTGACGCCGTCGTTGGACTAGATATCGGTACCAGCCGAATCCGCGCAGTAATCGGAGAAATCTCTGAAAACGGTGTGTTGCAGATAACCGGAGTAGGTACGAGTCCGTCCAACGGTTTACGCAAGGGCGTTGTGGTCAATATAGAAAATACCGTCCGCGCGGTCTCCCAGGCGGTTGAAGCCGCCGAAATGATGAGCGGCATTGAAGTATCCCGCTGCATGATCGGTGTAGGTGGAACTCATATCGACGGTCTCAATTCACGCGGCGTTGTGGCGGTTACCGGCAAGGGACGTGATAACCGCGAGATAGGAAATGACGACATTTCGCGCGTTATAGACGCCGCCAAGGCGGTGGTTATCCCCATGGACCGGCAAGTTTTGCACGTTATTCCCCAGTCCTACATTGTAGACGAACAGCGGGGAGTCAAGGATCCCCGGAACATGATCGGCGTTCGGCTTGAAGCGGAAGTGCATATCATCACCGGATCGGTTACGTCGGTTCAGAATATGGTGAAATGCGTGAACCGCGCGGCCCTTGAAGTGGACGCGTACATGCTCCATTCCCTCGCGTCGGTGCAATCGGTAATGACCGAAGAAGAAAAAGAACTCGGATCAATCCTGATAGACATAGGTGGCGGTACAACGGATGTTCTCGTAATGGCGGACGGCGCGCCCCTTTTGACCGCGGTGCTTCCCGTCGGCGGAATACAGGTAACCGGAGATCTTTCCATTGTAAAAGGCATTTCGGTGGAAACCGCCGAGCGGATAAAACTGGATACCGGTTGCTGCTGGATGCCGCTCATAGAAGAAAATGAAGAAGTAATCCTGCCGGGAGTAGGCGGAAGACCCCCCGTGGTTATTCCGAGAACCGAAATATGTGAAATCATACAACCGCGCATGGAAGAGATATTCACCATGATACGCGACAAGATAGCGCCGGTAACAAAGAACCGTCAGCTTTCCGGCAATGTTGTGCTGACCGGCGGCGGATCGTTGATGCCCGGTGTGGTAGAACTTGCCAGCGAGGTGTTCAACACGCAGGCGGTACGTACCGGAATTCCCGGTAATCTTGGCGGACTGACCGGAGAATACCGGAGTCCTGACTATGCAACCGTTATCGGTTTGGTGCTTTCCCAGTGGGAGCAGCAAAAGAGCACGAATCAGGGCGTAGCCGCTTCCGAACGGATAGAAAAGCCGGTTTTCGGAAGGATAAAGGGCTGGCTGAAAGAATTTTTTTAGAACCTGTGGTAAGGATATAGAAGTCCGTTGCTTTTCTGGGAGGGGAAGAAATGAATTTTGAGGTAATGAACCAGCGTGAAATAAATCCAACAGTGATCAAGGTGGTTGGTGCCGGAGGCGGCGGATCAAATGCGGTAAACCGGATGATGGAATGCGGTTTGCAGAATGTTGATTTTCTTGTCGCGAACACCGATCTGCAGGCGCTCAATTATTCCAATGCGCCCACCAAGCTTGCCATCGGTTCCAAACTGACCGGCGGACTCGGTGCCGGCGGGAAACCGCAGGTAGGCGAACAGGCGGCCATGGAAGATACCGAGATGATCGCCAATGCGCTCCGCGGCGCCGATATGGTCTTCGTTACCGCGGGAATGGGCGGCGGTACCGGTACCGGAGCCGTTCCGGTGATTGCCCAGATTGCCCGTGATCAGGGTTCCCTTACGGTCGGCGTGGTTACCAAACCCTTCGACTTTGAAGGTAGTGTCAAACAAAAACTTGCCGAAGAGGGAATCGAAAAACTCCGGAAATCGGTTGATACCCTCATTGTCATCCCGAATCAGCATCTTCTGAAGCTGGTTGACCGTAAAACGCCCATCAAGCAGGCCTTTATCATGGCGGACGATGTGCTCCGTCAGGCAGTACAGGGTATTTCCGATCTCATTACGGTACCGGGTATAATCAATATTGATTTTGCCGACGTAAAAACGACCATGGAAGGACAAGGCGACGCGATAATGGGCATCGGAACCGGGGAAGGCGACAATCGCGCCGTGGATGCCGCGACCAACGCAATCAACAATCCCTTGCTTGAAGATTCCCATATTGAGGGCGCCAACCATATTCTCATCAATATTACCGGCAATGAGGACATGACCCTGCTGGAAATTGAAGAAATCGTGAAGATTGTTACCGCGAACGCCGATCCCGACGCGCTCATCATCTACGGTACCGCGACGGATAACACACTCGGAGACAGTATCAGCGTAACGGTAATTGCTACAGGATTTGTATCGTCAAAGTATCAGATCGCGATAGATCGCAGTTTCCTCCATACGGCTTCCGCCCGGGAGAAGAAGGACTCTGCCGGAGAATTCCTTTCCGGTTCCGAATGGAAACAGCTCAATGAACGGACCTCCAAACCGGTTTCAGGTCTTGGGACACGAAACGGTGCCACGACGCCCGGACCGGTTCCCGTTTCCGTCTCCCGCGATGATCTTGATACCCCGACTGTGGTACGGCTGCAGCAGCAAAAGGTAGAAAACTGAATTCGTTGCTGGAACGAAAATTCTATGCTTTTCTTGTAACCGGTGAGGCCCGGGCAAAACTCACCGCCAGTACCTATCTGCAAACGGTTTCACTCTTTCTTGCCTGGTGCGAACGCAGGCAACTAGCGGTTGAAACCGCCGGTACCCGGGATTTGATTTATTTCATACTTGACCGGAGCAGTACGGGGATTACCGGTAAAACGGTTGCCAAAGATGTGGCCGCGCTCCGTTCATTGTACCGGTATCTCATGATTGAACGGGTCCGGGATGATAATCCCGCCGATCTTCTGGAATCCCCCGTTCGGGAGAAAAACCTGCCGCTGGTCCTGAGCACGGACCAAATAGAACTCTTTCTTGCCGCCATTTCTCTTGACAAACCGGTAGGTGTCCGCGACCGGACACTCTTCGAACTGATTTATTCCTGCGGGCTCAGGGTCAGTGAAGCGGTGAACCTTTCGCTGGATGACGTATACCTCGAGGAACAGATGATTCTGGTTCACGGGAAAGGCGGGAAAGAACGGTTTGTTCCTTTTGGTACTACTGCACGTGAGTGGTTGTACCGGTATTTGTCCGAGGCCCGTTTAACGCTCGTACAAAGCCGCCCCGAGCGGGCTGTTTTTGTAAATTACCGCGGACAACGCATTACCCGAAAAGGCATATGGAAACGGTTCAATGAACTGTGCATACACGCCGGCATCACTGCGAAGATCCATACGCTCCGTCATTCTTTTGCCACGCATCTTCTTGCCGGCGGAGCCGATCTGCGATCGGTACAGGAATTGCTGGGGCATTCGGATATAACGACGACCCAGGTGTATACCCATGTGGAAGAGGCTGCCCTGCACGACTTTCACCGGGAAGTGTTTGACAATTTCGGGGCAGAAAGCGATATTTGACGCATATGCGGTCTGGAGGTATATCGTGAAAACGTACAAGTTGATTGTTGTATCGGTACTCGTTGCCGGGTTTCTCCTGACCTCTTGCGGTCCGAATACCGCCGTTGTCCGGCGAATGCAGGCTCTTGAGGAAGGGGTGGACAGCCCTACGACCATCGAGGAGCTCACCGAGGCTATCGGAAAGTATCAGCACCGGATAGAAGATGTTCTCAATGCCGACATCCGGATCGGAATATGGTACAAGATTCTCGCGACCCGGTATCTGGACAACAAGATGTACGGTAAGGCGCTCGAGAATTTCAGGACTGCTACGGAGTATTATCCCACTAACCAGAACCTTTTCTACTATGTTGGCGTTTGCGCCGGATACATGGCAAAGTCTTCCCTGGATTATGAGCTTACCGGAACAAACCGCGATCAACTGCGGTATTACGAACTTGCCGAGTCGGCCTACCTCAGGGCAATCGAACTGGAGCCGCGGTATGTACGGGCGCTCTACGGTCTTTCCGTGCTCTATGTGTTCGAGCTTTCCCGTTCCGATGACGCGCTACCGTATCTTGAAAAAATCATGGAAATTGAAAAACGGAACCTGGACGCCATGTTTGTCTATGCGCGGGCGCTCTATGAAACCGGCAGTTACGACGAGGCCGTGGACGTATATGACCGGATAATCGGTGAAACCCGGGATGACGGAACAAAAAAGCGCGCCGAGGAGAACAAGGCATTCGTTCTGGGACAGGCGTATGAATAAAACCCGGCTTGCTCTTGCGTTGTCATTTTGCCCCTTTTTACGATGCCGCGAAAAAGAGCAGCTGGTGGAAAAACTTGACAATAGTGAATCCCTTACGGTACTTTCAATAGAAGCTGTTTCACGCATGCTGTTTCGACCGATCAGGACTACACGGTGGCATGCGGAAGAGATTGAAAAAAAGGTAGACCGGGCGCTGGTACTAATGGAACGCTATCGTATCGGTATGGTGACGGTTCTCTCGTCCCGGTATCCGCCGTTGCTTCGGGAACTCCATGAACCGCCCTTTGCCCTCTTTTGGCGGGGAACACTCCCGGATCCGGATACTCCGGTTGTAGCGATAGTGGGAACGCGTGCTCCTTCCGGTACCGGTGCGCTCTGTGCCGAGCGGCTGGGGCGTGAATTTGCCGGACTGGGTATTCCGGTAGCATCGGGTCTGGCGCGGGGCATTGACGCATTCGCGCACCGGGGAACTGTAGTTTCCCGGGGAAAGGCAATAGCCGTGCTTGCTTGCGGACTGGAACGCATCTATCCCCGGAGCAATACGGTCCTTGCCGGAAAAATACTTGAAAATGACGGCTGTATCGCAGGCGAATATCCTCCGGGAGACGATCCGCTGCAGTTTCATTTCCCCCAGCGGAACCGCCTTATTTCGGGTTTGTCCCGTTCGGTGATCGTGGTGGAAGCTCCGGAGAAATCCGGTGCGCTTATAACAGCCGACTTTGCCCTTGAACAGGGGCGGGATCTTTTTGTTGCCCGGGAAACGCTCGGTTCACCACGGGCGCATGGAACACTGTCCCTCTATAACGAGGGCGCTCAAGCTGTTCAAACCGCCAGGGATGTTCTGGATTCATGGGGTTTTGCGAATAATGACATTCCTGCCATGACTGCGGCAAAACGACGAAAAACCCCGGGTTTGGGGTTTCCGGCATCCAGCGGCGGTCAGTGCGATTTTGTATTTGACAAGGGATTCGCCGGTAGAGACGGGAAGAAACAATGAGGAGTACGGAAAATGGCTTCCAAAACTGCAACTGCTAAGAAAAAAGCACCAAAAAACAAACTGGTAATTGTAGAATCTCCGGCGAAGGCCAAGACTATCGAAAAATACCTGGGCAAGGGTTTTGTGGTAAAAGCATCCATGGGTCACCTTATAGACCTGCCCAAGTCGCGGATTGCGATCGATGTGGACAACAATTTTGTTCCCGAGTATATAACCGTTCGGGGCAGGGCGAAGCTTCTGAAAGAACTGCAGAGTGACGCGAAAAAGTCCTCTGAAGTATTGCTCGCAAGTGATAATGACCGCGAGGGGGAAGCCATTGCCTGGCATCTCCGTAATTCAATTCTTTCAAAGTACGAAGTGCCGGTACACCGGATTGTATTCAATGAAATAACCCCCCAGGCAATCAAGGAAGCAATCAAGCATCCCATGGATATTGATGAGTCAAAAGTTAACGCCCAGAAAGCCCGGCGGGTACTTGACCGTCTGGTGGGATACAATCTCTCGCCGCTTCTGTGGAAAAAAGTAAAGAACGGACTTTCAGCAGGACGGGTACAGTCTGTCGCGCTGCGTCTTATCTGTGAGCGTGAGAAGGAAGTTGAAAGTTTTATACCGGAAGAATACTGGACCCTTGATGGAGATTTCAAACGGGGAAAAAATGAATTTACCGCACAGCTGGTACAGTTCCGGGGAGAAAAACCGGAGTTGCCGAATGAAGCGGCGGTACAGGCAATCATGGAAACCCTGAACGGAAAGCCGGCATCGGTTCTGGAAACAAAGTCGCTGGATAAAACAATCCGTCCGAAACCGCCGTTCACCACCTCGAAGCTGCAGCAGATGGCGGCGAATCGTCTGGGATATACGTCAAAGAAAACCATGCAGATTGCCCAGCAGCTCTATGAAGGTATCAATATCGGCTCAACCCGCGTGGGACTCATTACGTACATGCGTACCGACTCGGTACGTATCGCCGCAACCGCCGTGGAAGAAGTTCGTGCCTGGATCGGAGAAAAATACCCGGATGAACTGCCGGAGGCGGCAAATGAATATGCCGTCGGAAAAAAGGCCCAGGACGCGCACGAAGCGATCCGCCCGACTTATACGAAATACACACCCGACTATGTCAAGGAATATCTGACACGGGATCAACTCCGTCTGTACAGCATCATCTGGGAACGGTTTGTTTCAAGCCAGATGGCGAACGCGAAAAGCCGCACGGTAAGTACCGATATCGCCATCGATGAAGCGGTCTTTCGGGTTTCGTCTACAAAAATAGTTGAAAAAGGATTTTATCAGGTAATCAAGACCCTTGCCGCGAAAGAAGATCGGCAAAAACCCCTTCCGGACATGAAAAGCGGCGAAACAGTGGATCTGGTTACGTTCCATCCGGAACAACATTTTACCCAGGGACCGGCCCGCTACACCGACGCGTCGATCGTTAAAACCCTGGAGGAAAAGGGCATCGGCCGTCCTTCCACCTACGCACCAATCATATCTGTTCTTCTGGACCGGTATTATGTGACACGTTCAAACAAACAGCTGGTTCCGACACAGCTGGGCCGGATAATTAACGATATGCTTGTTGAATACTTTTCTTCGGTGGTTGATGTCAGTTTTACCGCGAATGTGGAAAACGAACTCGACGGAGTTGAAGAAGACCGCATCGAGTGGCCCAAGATGATCGGCGAGTTCTATTTTCCCTTCAAGAAACGTGTTGACGAGGTTACCGAGACACTGGACAGCGTGAAAGGTACCCTCGATGAGAAAACCGATTATGTATGCGAAAAATGTGGTAAACCGATGCTGAAGAAACTCGGCAGATTCGGGTTTTTTCTCGCCTGTTCAGGGTTCCCCGAGTGCCGAAACACCCGCTCGATTCCCCTGGCCAGGTGTCCCCGTCCGGGATGTGACGGAGAAATTGTCGCGCGCAGAACCAAGGGACGCGGCAAGGAATTTTACGGATGCACCCGGTATCCCGAGTGCGACTTTATTACGCATTTCAAGCCCATAAACGCAACGTGTCCAAAATGCGGACAGTTCATGGTGGAAAAATACGACAAGAAAAACGGTTCCTACAAATCCTGTATCAATCCCGAATGTGATTATCTGCATAGCCAGGATGATGGCGGTGAACCGGGCAGGGAAGAGGGACCGGACGGCACAGAATGAACCGGTATTTTGAAGAGTACCTTGAATATATCCGGTCGGTACGCGCACTTTCCCCCCGTACTGTAGAAGGCTACCGTCGGGATCTGGCCCTCTTCGATTCCTTTCTGGACGGGATGTCGCCGTTTGAAGCCGTTGAATCTGATTTGCGGCTGTTCGCCGCGGAACTTGGTCAGAAAAGCCGGGAACCCGCCGGGGTAAACCGCGTATTGTCCGCCCTGCGCGGATTCTACCGCTATGCCGTGCGTTTCGGTCTGACCGAATCAAATCCGGCCGCTACCGTACGCAATCTGAAAGTTCACCAACGGATGCCGGCGTTTTTATTCGCCGAAGAAGCTGCAGCCCTGTGCAAAAAGCCGGATTCCGCCGGAATACTCTGGCCCGCACGGGACACGGCCCTGTTAACCATGTTGTATTCAACCGGCTGCCGTGTATCAGAAATAGTCAATCTTTCCCTTGCGGACATGGATCCCGAAGGAACATCGGCGACTGTTACCGGTAAAGGGCGAAAACAGCGCAAAGTTTTTTTCTCGCGGGAGGCGCGCTCCGCGCTTGCTGACTATCTTGCAGAACGGAACGCGGTGCTGGCCCGTCATCAGGAACGGGACTTGAGCAAGAACCGGCTATTCATCTCCAAACGGGGACGCGCGCTTTCGGTGCGCGGCATCCAGTTCATTATCGAACGATACACGGACGATGCCCGTCATCTTTCTCCTCATGCGCTCCGGCACAGCTTTGCGACAACCCTGGTTGGCAGGGGCGTCGACATACGGTCCGTACAGGAAATGCTCGGACATTCAAGCATTTCGACAACGCAGCGGTATACGCATGTAAGCCGCGACGAACTGAATAAATTATATCATCAGGCCCATCCGCACGGGTAATGGAGGACATCATGAAAAATGAAAAATTCCGCAGTACTACCATCATAGCCGTCCGTAAGGACGGTAAAGTTGCCATGGCCGGGGACGGGCAGGTTACGCTCGGAGAAACCGTCATGAAACCGAACGCGAAAAAGGTACGGCGCATTTACGACGGTAAAATCCTGACCGGATTCGCCGGAGCTACCGCTGACGCGTTTACCCTTCTTGAACGGTTTGAAACACGGGTCAAGGAGTATTCCGGCGATCTCGTCCGTTCGGCAGTTGAGCTGGCAAAAGACTGGAGAACCGACAAGGCGCTGCGGAACCTGCAGGCCCTGCTCCTCGTGGCGGATAGCGAGAAGACCCTGCTCATTTCAGGCACCGGCGATGTAATAGAACCGGCCGAAGATGTGCTTGCCATCGGTTCCGGGGGAAACTACGCCTACGCGGCTGCGCTTGCCTACCTGGAAAACGGATCGCTTACCGCACGGGAAATTGCCGAAAAGAGCCTGCATATCGCGGGAAGAATCTGTATTTATACCAATGAATCAATAACTGTCGAGGAGTTGTAATCCGTCATGGAAGCACTGGAAAACCTTACACCCAAGGCCATTGTGGCCGAACTGGATACGTATATTATCGGACAAAAAAAGGCCAAACGCGCCGTCGCCATCGCGCTGAGAAACCGAACCCGCCGGCTTCGGCTGCCCGAGGATGTACGGGACGAGATTGCCCCGAAAAACATTCTCATGATCGGACCAACCGGTGTGGGAAAAACGGAGATAGCCCGACGGCTCGCAAAACTTTGCGGCGCGCCCTTCCTCAAGGTTGAGGCCACAAAATATACCGAAGTCGGCTATGTTGGCCGGGATGTTGAATCCATGATTCGCGATCTCATGGCCGTCGGGTACGCCATGGTCAAGAGTGAAATGCAGGGCGCGCTCCAGGGAGAGGCGGAGAAGCGTACCGAAGAAATTTTGCTGGATTTGCTGCTGCCGGGATTGAACCGGAAAAAACCGGCTTCTCCCGCCTCAGCCCGGAGCGAAGAAATGCTTCCGGCGTTTTCTTCTCCGACAGGCGACGATGGCGGAAAAGAAAATGATACCCGTGAAAAATTCCGGAAGATGCTCCGGGACGGTTCGCTCGAGGACCGCATGGTGGAAGTTACCGTCCAGAAATCCGGTATGCCCTCATTCGAACTTTTCGCCGGTTCGGCCAATCTGGAAGATCTCGAAATGAGCGTGCAGAACATCACCAACATGATAACCGGTGGAAAGAACAAGCGAAAACAGGTTCCGGTGGGAGAAGCGCGGAAAATTCTCATGGCCGAACAGCTTGACCGGTTGGTTGATCATGAAAAGATAACTGAAGAAGCCCGCAAGCGGGTTGAACAGATGGGAATCGTATTTATCGACGAGATCGACAAGGTCGCCTCGAAAGGCGAGCGGGGAAGCAATCAGGATGTTTCGCGCGAGGGCGTTCAGCGTGACATTCTTCCCATCGTGGAAGGGTCCACGGTGAATACCAAGTACGGTGTTGTGGATACCGCGCACATCCTCTTTATAGCCGCCGGGGCGTTCAACGTATCCCGCCCGAGCGACCTCATTCCCGAGCTCCAGGGCCGTTTTCCGCTTCGTGTCGAGCTGGAATCCCTCAATGCGGAAGACTTCAAGAGAATACTCCTTGAGCCAAAAAATGCCCTCACACGGCAATATACCGCCCTTCTCGGGACGGAAAACGTATCAATCGAATTCGACGACGATGCCATAAACATGATGAGCGAACTCGCCGCCGAGGTGAATTCCAGGATGGAGAACATCGGCGCACGGCGTTTGCATACCATCATGGAAACCCTGCTGGAAGAAATTTCGTTCAATGCCGATGAACATGCCGGTGAAACGATAAAAATTACTACCGGCTATGTACGCGAGCGCCTCGGGGACATCGTGAAGGATCAGGATCTTTCGCGGTATATCCTGTAGAAAAAAGTAAACCGGGCGGTGCAATATGCCGAAACTCTAGGGGAGGGGAGAGGCAATATATGAACAGTTTTACCAAAACAATCGACTTATTGCACCGCGCGATGGATGTGAATACCCTGCGGTACGGTGTATCCGCCAACAATCTCGCGAACTCGGGCGTTCCGAATTTCAAGCGTACCATGGTCAATTTTGAAACTGAACTCAAACGTGCGCTTGATTCCGAAAAATCGGCACGGGGACAGTTTTCTCTTGCCGTAAACAATCCTCGTCATATCGCGTCGGACGGCGTAATCGATTACCGCTCCGTTGAACCGCGCCGCGTTCTTGACTATACCTCCACCGCGAAAGCGAACGGAAACAACGTGGATCCGGAACAGGAAGCCATGGAGCTTCTCCGGATTCAGCTCAATTATCAATTGTTGACCCAGATGCAGAGCTTCCAGTTCTCGCAGGTCAATTCGGTACTCAAGTAAAAAAAGGAGCATAAACCATGGGACTTTTTACCAGCATACAAATAGCGGCAAGCGGAATGGCGGCAGAACGGCTCAGAACCGATGTCATTTCCGATAATATCGCCAATGCTACCACCACCCGCACCCAGGAAGGCGGTGCTTTCCGACGTAGCCGGGTTCTTCTCGCACAGAAAGAACCGGGTCTGGACTGGCGGAATCCCTTCATTCCCTCTGAAATTGAGCGCGGCCCCGGCAAGGGCGTCCGCGTCATGGGCGTAGAAAAAGATACCGCCGATATGCGCATGGTATACGACCCCACCCATCCCGACGCCATCCAGTCCGGTCCGAAAGCCGGCTATGTGGAATATCCCAATGTCAACATCGTGACCGAAATGGTTGATCTCATATCGGCTTCGCGTTCCTATGAAGCGAATTCATCGGTAATCCAGGGTTCGAAAGAAATGTTCATGCGTGCCCTTGAAATAGGAAGGTAGAATAAATGACGATCGCACCGGTAACAGTCGAGAATTTCCGTTCAAGCATGGTGTCGGGCAGCAACCTGATCGATAACGCAACCCGAGCAGAAACCGCGAGTTTCGAACAAACCCTTCTTGCAGCCTTCGACAAGATGAACCAGCAGCAGATCCACACCAGCGAGCTTTCGCAGCAGATGATGATTGATCCCGATTCCGTGGATGTTCATGATGTAACCATAGCCATGGCAGAGGCGAATCTGTCGCTGAAACTGGCCCAGTCGGTCATTGACCGCGTAATCCGCGGCTGGAATGAAATCACGACGAACCGTTAATTTATACTGTAATATTGTGCTATACTGTGGTAATATATAGAAATACTATGTAACCGGTTCGTTCAGTAACGGGAGGGGGAACATGAACGAATGGCTTAAAAAGCTATTATCACACATACAAACACTGTGGACCAAATGGACGGTTGTTCAAAAGATCATCTTTGCCGGAATTGCCGTCGCCGCTGTTGTAGCGGTTGTAATGCTTTTTTCGGTATCAGCTTCTACGACCATGGTTCCGCTCATCGATACGCCCATAGCCGACGAGTTTCTCCGCGACAAGATTGTTATCCGTCTCAATGAAGAAAACGTTCGTGCGTCCGTTTCCGCGAACGGCATGATACAGGTACCGGATGAGGCTACCGCGCGTCGAATGCGGGCCATGCTTATCCGTGAAGACCTCATTCCCCAGGGAACCGATCCCTGGGCAATCTTCGATGTTGAACGCTGGACCATAACCGACTTTGAGCGCAACGTTAACAAAAGACGCGCCATCATTGAAGAAGTTCGCCAGCATATCAAGGCCCTCGACGACATAGACGACGCAAGCGTTGTCGTCAACATTCCCGAAGACACCCTGTTCATGGAAGACCAGAAACCGGTGAGCGCGAGCGTCGTGCTTTATCCCAAACCCGGTAGCGACATTGCCCGGAACCGGGGCAAGGTTGAAGGTATCCAGAAGATCCTGAAATTCGCCGTGGAAGGCCTCCAGGACGAGAACATCACCATCGCGGACAATACCGGGATGGTTTTGAACGACTTTGAGGGCATGCGTGAATGGGACCGGCTTACCAGAATCGAAAAGGAGCAAAAACTCATTGCCCAGCTCGAAGCACAGTACCGGGTACGCATACTCAACGCGCTTCAGCAGATTTACGGCATGGACCGGGTACGGGACCTCAACCTCAAGATAGACATGGACATGTCGGACAAACAGGTGGTAACCAAGGACTATCTTCCCACCGTTATCCGCCCCGACAATCCTGAAACGCCGTACGACGACTCGGATATTGTCCCTTCGGTTACCCTTTCTTCGGAAACATCCACTACCCGCTGGCAGGGTAGCGGATTCAATCCCGAAGGACCTGCCGGAGTTGAAGGGCAAACGGCACCCGCGTACAAGGACATGTCCAACCTCTACGGTCTTTCGGAACAGTCCATCGTGAAGAAAAATGAACTGGTCGGTGAACGTCAGACATCCGAGACCGTCAGCCCTTCAATGGGCCGTCGTACCGTTTCGGTGAATATTGATGGTATCTGGGTGAAAAAGCGCGACGAGACCGGTAATTTCGTCGTAACCAACGGTGAAATTGAGCGAGAATATATCGCGATTTCGGACGAGGAACTGCAATCTGCGCAAAAAGCGGTACAGGACGCAATCGGATTCGACCGCGCCCGGGGTGACTCGGTGAGTGTTCTGAACATACAGTTCGACCGGTCAGCCGAGTTCGCGAAAGAAGACCTGGCTTACCTCAAGAAAAAACAAACCGAACAGACCATACTGTATTCTCTCATTGCGCTTGCGATCATTCTGGTTTCGTTCATCGTATACCGCATGATTACCCGCGAACTGGAACGCCGCAGGAGGCTCAAGGAAGAAGAGCTGCTGCGGAAGCACCAGATGGAACGCGAAAAGACACTCTGGGAAGCCGAGCAGGCCGGAATGGAAGTATCCATGTCGGTTGAAGAACGAAAACGGCTGGAACTTCAGGAAAACGCCATTAACATGGCCAAGGAACATCCGGAAGATGTTGCCCTGCTGATCCGTACCTGGTTGATGGAGGAGTAAACAATGGCAGTTTCAACCGCAAAAGACAAATCGTCCTCGTCTTCCTCCAAGAAGGCAAAAGACGTCAAGTCTCTTACCGGACGCCAAAGGCCGCGATATTTCTTGTATCCCTGGGCTCGGAAATATCCTCGGAAATATTCAAGCATCTCCGCGAAGATGAAATAGAAACGCTGACCTTCGAGATAGCCCGTCTTGAAACGGTAGAACCCGAGTTCAAGGACGCCATTCTCCAGGAGTTCCAGGACCTCATGATGGCGCAGAACTTTATCACTACCGGTGGTATTGACTATGCCCGCGAACTTCTGGAAAAATCGGTCGGCAGCCAGAAGGCAATCGATATAATTAACCGCCTTACCAGTTCCCTGCAGGTTCGTCCCTTCGATTTTATCCGTCGTACCGACCCCGCGCACCTTTTGAACTTCATCCAGCAGGAGCATCCGCAGACCATCGCGCTCATTCTTGCGTACCTTGAACCGGCTAAAGCCTCCATTATCCTCCAGAATCTGCCGGATGACATTCAGAGCGAGGTTGCCCGGCGTATCGCCACGATGGACCGTACATCGCCGGACGTTCTCCGTGAAGTTGAACGGGTTCTCGAGAAGAAACTGTCAACGCTTTCAAGTGAAGACTACACGGCGGCGGGCGGTGTAGAGAGCATCGTCGAGATTCTCAACCTTGTAGACCGGTCGTCCGAAAAGTCGATTATCGAAGCACTCGAGGATGAGGATCCGGATCTGGCGGAAGAGATCAAGAAACGCATGTTCGTATTCGAAGATATCGTCATGCTCGACGACCGCGCCATTCAGAAGGTGCTGCGTGAAGTTGATACCCAGGAACTCGCCAAGGCACTCAAGGCGGTTGATACCGAAGTACAGGACAAGATATTCCGCAACATGTCCAAGCGTGCCGCGGGAATGCTCAAGGAAGACATGGAGTACATGGGACCGGTCCGCCTGAAAGACGTAGAAGAAGCACAGCAGAAGATTGTGTCCATAATCAGGCATCTTGAAGACACTGGTGAAATTGTTATTGCACGTTCTGGCGAGGACGAGCTGGTTGTATAACGGCAGGTAAATCATGGGAAAAAACGTTTTTCGTGCAAATGAAGTGAAACTCACCAACGATTATGTGCAGCTCCATCTGTCAAAATCGTTTGTCCCGGATGAACCGGAGGAAGCTGTTGTGGAAATTCCGGAATATGAAGGACCCACCGCAGACGATCTTCGTCGTGAGGCCGAACAATGGAAAGCTGAATGGGAGCTTGAAAAAGAACGCATGATCGCCGCGGCCGAACAGGAAGCGCAGCGGATTGTTGATGAAGCCGAAAAGGCCGCGTTCGAAGAAGTAAAACGAAAGACCGATCAGTCGCAAATACTGCGTCAGGAAGCTCAGGATTCAGCAGACGAGCTTCTGGCAAGTGCACGCAGGGAAGCGGACGAAATACTGTCCGAAGCCAAAAAGCGTGTTGACGAGCAGGAAAAGAACGGATACGAAGAAGGGTTTGCAAAAGGCCGCGAAGAAGGCTTCCGTGAAGGAAATATCGAAGCAGAACGGCTTGTCGAACGTCTCCATGTCATTATTGAACGCACCATGGACAAGCGTCAGGAAATCCTTTCCGAAACCGAACAGCAGATTGTTGATCTTGTCCTGTTGATGACAAGAAAGATCGTAAAAGTTATCTCAGAGAATCAGCGGAATGTTGTTGTATCGAATGTTATTCAAGCCCTCCGAAAGGTCAAGGGCCGTGGAGACGTTATAATCCGGGTTAATCTCAATGATGTGGGCATGACTACGCAGCATACCAAGGACTTCCTTTCCGCCGCGGAAAATGTGAAGAACATAACCGTTGTGGAAGATTCCTCTGTTGACCGTGGCGGCTGTGTCATTGAAACCGATTTCGGCGCGATAGATGCCCGCATTGTCAGTCAGCTTAATGAACTGGAACAACGAATTCTTGAAGTATCTCCCATAAAAACACGGCTTAAAACGGCAACCACTACGCCGCAGGATTAGCCATGATTGATATTTTTGAAAAATATCGTACAGCGGTAGAAGAACTTGATCCCATCCGGTACACCGGTGTGGTTACCCGGGTACGCGGTATGCTCATAGAAAGCAGCGGTCCGCAGGTTGTGGTCGGTGAAGTGTGCCAGATCATGCTGTCCCGGGGTCACGCACCCGTATTCGCCGAAGTTGTCGGTCTTGACGGAGGAACCGTCCAGCTCATGAGCTATGGCGATGTACAGGGCATAGAAATAGGCTGTACGGTTATCGCGAGCGGGTCGGTCCTCTCGGTTCCGGTAGGAAAACACCTGCTTGGTCGGGTGCTCAATGCCATGGGTAAAGCCGCAGACGACGGCCCTGAAATACTTTCTTCCGTACACTATCCCGCGTTAGCCTCCGCTCCCGATCCCATGAAACGTACAACAATTACCCGCCGAATTGTAACCGGCGTTCGTGCCCTGGACGGACTGTTGGCGGTAGGACGCGGTCAGCGCCTCGGCATTTTCGCCGGATCAGGTGTGGGAAAATCCACCTTGCTCGGCATGATTGCCCGCAATACCAATGCCGACGTCAACGTTATCGCGCTTATCGGGGAACGCGGCCGTGAGGTCGTGGATTTTATCAAGAACGACCTGGGCCCGGAAGGGTTGAAACGTTCCGTCGTTGTTGCCGCTACCTCTGACCAGTCGCCCATAGCGAGAATACGGGGTGCCTATGTCGCGACTGCCATAGCGGAGTATTTCCGCGATCAGGGAAACGATGTCATGCTCATGTTCGACTCGGTAACCCGGTTCGCGAAGGCACAGCGGGAAATCGGGCTTGCCATCGGTGAACCACCGGCAACCCGTGGTTACACCCCCAGTGTATTTGAACTGCTACCAAAATTGTTGGAACGAAGTGGTACGTCGGACAAGGGTTCCATTACCGGATTTTATACCGTTCTCGTGGACGGGGACGACATGGATGAACCCATATCGGATACCGTGCGCGGAATTCTCGACGGCCATGTGATTCTCAGCCGGAAGCTGGCGCAAAAGCACCATTATCCGGCCATAGATGTTCTTTCGAGCATATCGCGTCTCGCGAACCGGGTATCCGGCGCGAAGAGTCGTGAAGCGGCTGCACGAATACGGCGCATGATGGCGGTGTACGATGACGCTGAAGACATGATCGCTGTTGGCGCCTACCAAAAGGGATCAAACCCGGCGATAGATGAATCCATGGAGCATCACCCGAAAATAGAAAACTTCCTTTGTCAGGAAGTGGGAGACACCGCTCCGATCGGAGAAACACTGGCACAGCTTGCGGCAGTCGCGGATATAGAAATTCCTCCGGAAGAAGCCGAACACGCCGATCCCGCGCCCTCGTATGACTCATGAAGCGGTTTTCATTCCGTCTCGAGAAACTGCTCAAGTACCGCGAATTTCGCGAAAAAGAAGCCGAGACTAATCTCGGTAAGGCAAACGCGGCCCGCGATGCCCTCCAGATAGAGCTTGATTCAATCGCCCTGAAACGGGTACGTACGGCTGCGGAACGGCGGCAGGGGTTGAGTGTCCCTGAACTTCTTGCGATAGAACACTACATCAACCGTCTCGATACCACGAAGGAACAGCTTCTTGAGCGTCTGGTTCTTGCTGAAATGGAAGTTGAGAAAGCCCGGAAAAAATATATAACGGCAACCCGCGAGCGTCGCGTACTTTCGAAACTTCGGGAAAAAAAGAGCGACGAGTGGAAAAAATATGTAACAGAAGAGGAAGCCGCCGTTCTTGACGACATTTCAAATTTCAGTGACCGGAATGATCAATCTAGTACTTGAAGTCGCTGTCGCCGATAAACTCGCGGATTATGGACTGCCCCGGTACATAGGTTGACGGTATGGGCGAGAAATTGTTCAGGAACATGAGCAGCCGTGATGCCTGGCTGTATTCAACTTCGTGCGGTTTTACCGCGCGCAACAGGGGTTCGGCGTAAACCTTGAGAACCGCAAGCTCGTAGTCAAGCGCAGTATTGAGAATGATATCCGCTTTGTCCTGGAACGGGAAAATATGTTTCCGTTCTCCCCGTTGAACGCTTTCCCACATGTCTATGGTCCCCGAAGCTCCCTTGCCGCGGAACTGCGCGTCGCGGACGATACGCCGGATCAGGCGGTTGTCCGAGGTCGGAATGCGGTTGTGGTCATCGAGATTGAGCTGGGTAAGTGCGGAAAGATAGATCTTGTATTTCAGTTCCGGCGCGATAAGCGGCGTCATCTTGTCGTTGAGGGCATGAATGCCTTCAAGGATGAGAATGGTCCGGTCCTTGAGTTTGAGCGTACGGCCGGTGTATTTGCGCTTCCCCGACTTGAAATCAAAAGAGGGAAGCTGTACTTCGGCGCCTTTGAAAAGTGACACAAGAATTTCGTTGAGAAGGGGTACATCAAGCGCTTCAAGACACTCGAAGTCCGGTTTCCCGTGCTCATCGAGGGGCGTCCCATCCACACCGCGGTAATAATCGTCGATACTGATGACGACCGGATCATACCCGAGTACCCGGAGCTGCATGGAAAGCTTCTTGCTCGTGGTCGTTTTTCCCGAGGATGATGGACCCGCGATAAGAACAACCCGGGCTGTCTGGCGTTCCGCGATGCGATCCGCTATTTCGGCGATCTTCTTGTTCTGAAGTGTTTCGGTAATATCGATAAAGTCCCGTCCACGGTTATGTTTGACCAGTTCGTTGAGTTGTCCAACCGAGGACACACCGATGAGTTTCCCCCATTTTTTCCCTTCGCTGAGTACGGAAAAAAGATGGGGATTATCTTCGAATTCGCAGAGAAAGTCCGGATGCGCCGTCGGCGGGAAGCGCAGCAAGAAGCCTTCGCCGAACGCCTTGAGTTCAAATACTGTAAGAATTCCGGTACTCGCCAGAAGCGGCTGGAAGTAGAGATCTGAATAGTCATCCAGGGTATTGATGAGAATTTTTGGTTTGGACGTGTGGTCAAGAAGCCGCATGGTGTCCGGCTGGTTCGCGTCACGGAACAGCTCGAGCGCTTCTTCATAAGAAACATAGCGGGATGTAATTGGCATGTCCGCTTCAATGATTTCACGCATGCGCTGTTCAAGGCGCTCAAGATCGATAACGATGTTTTCGTCGCCCGATTCCAGTGTGTAGTAGTACCCATAGCCAAGACTGTGTCCCACGAGGAGACGGAGATCAGGATACAGTTGGCGGGCGGCGGACGCCAGAACCAGACAGAGGGTTCTGCGGCATACGTTTGAGCCCTCGGTTGTTTCATTTGTTACGGGTTCAACATGGGCACGCACGTCTATGCTGCGGGTCAGGGAGAAAAGCTCGTTGTTCACCTGTATGGCGACAACCGGACGGGAGGTTTTGGGTAAAAATGGAAGGAGTTGCAATCCGGTAACCGGTTTGTCGAATACTTTCTTTGTGCCGCCCGGGAACGTAATCTCGACTGTTGACACTGGAAGCCTCCGGTACTTTTTTTTGCTTGTATCGGGACCGGAGGGACTCGAACCCCCTACCTACTGCTTAGAAGGCAGTTGCTCTATCCGGATGAGCTACGATCCCCGGAACTATCGGGATGATAGGAGTCGAACCTACGATCTTCTGGTCCCAAACCAGACGCCTTAGCCACTAGGCTACATCCCGTAATGCTGGTCATTGTATGAAAAATAGCGCCCCCCTGTCAAGGATGGCCGGTTCAGTCATCCATGCCGTTACAGGGATGGTCGGAGGGGAACAGGTGAAGATCGGGCAGAAAATGAGAATGATCGGTATTCACTGCCGTACGGATTACTGACTCGCTGGTTGATGCGATTTCAAAATAATAGCGGATAGTGTCAAATCCTTCGCGATTAACAAGAATTTCGAAGGAAAAAGCCTTGCGTATGCCCGGTTTGTCCGCGCTCACGGGTTTAACCCAAAAGGTAAAGGTTCCCGGGGTATGCGGATCGATGGTGAAGGGATTTGACCAGGTGCTGTCGATGCATTCTGCCAGTGCGCCTTCCATCAACAGCTGTACCTGGAGGTTTGTCGCCGGTTCAAAGGTACATCCGTCCAGAATGCGACCAACAAAGGTAGGAAAGTTGAATACCGGAGTTTTGGGAAGAGACGCGCTCTGATCATGATTCGGCCGCTTTTTTGCAAGGACCTGTTTCATACCTTCCAGGGCGATACGGTTAATGTCCGCGACCAGCTGCATCTTGTCTATTGCGTCTTCATTCTGTGCATAGGCGAGACCGCGGCCGGATTTGATGTAATGCGGGGGCAGACGGTTGAGTACATAACAAATGGTATCCAGCCGGCACTGTTCACAACTGCAGGTAAGCCAGTCGGCTTTCGATTCGATAACCGTGTCAAATAGTTCATTGACACCGCTGTAGACCATTTCTTCCATCAGATTATGTACATTCATTGATGCCTCCCGGAACGCGCGAATCCTTCTCCACAGTGTAATGCAGTCCGGTCAAATTGGCAAGTTTGTCGCCCAGTTCGGGTATGGCCTCAACCGCGTCAAAGAAGTCGGGATGTACCGCGATGCGTACCTTGCGCAATGACCGCACAAAGTTCGTAACAACCGAACGGGAAAAGACAGTGGAACTTTCACTGAATGAAACCTGTTCCTCCCGGATAAACAGATCGCTTTCGAAAGAAATGCGTTCGGGGATGTCGAGAAGGACATGGCGGGTTTCAACCGGTTTGCCTGTTGCCCTGCCGAGGTATGCTGCAATACACTCTTCAATGTGTGAACGCTGGTCAAGGGATTCGAGTGCGGTTTCCGCTTCTCCGGATAAGGGTGACGAAAACACGATCGGGTAAAAGTCCCGGTTTCTGATCGATCGGGCCAGTTCCCGTTCCGGTATCCGCGTTGTTTCCGCAAGGGTGAAAATTCCCTCGTCGTCACAGGGATAGATTTCTTCCGGGCACAGCACGGACCGGTCAAGCGCCGCGAAGAGGAATTTCTTCATCATGGCGGTGGCTATACGGATGGTTCGATGCCAGTAGACGGAACGGTACATGAGGTATTTTGAAAAGAGCACACTTTCCACCGACATGATGGCGCTCGTGTCCAGAACGATTCCCCGCTCACGGTCGGCATGTATGTGGGACAAAATGAAATCGGTGTCCTGTATGCCGTAGGGAACTCCGCAAAAGTACGCGTCGCGGTTCAGGTAATCCAGTTTGTCCGGGTCAAGAACTCCCGACAGGATGCGGGCGAAAAAGTCCGTCTCGGCGTTTCCCTGGCCGATTCCAAGAATTATTGCGGCGGTCATCTCCGGATCGCCGCCGGAGGCCGCTATGAGGGTGCTCAGGGGATTTTGACGGATGATGCCGGCGGTCAGTTCCTCATGTTCGAGCAGGGGAAGTTCCTTGAGCGCATGGGTAAAGGGGAAGTGACCAAGATCATGGAGGAGGGCCGCCGCGAGGAACGATGCTCGTCCTTCACGGGTGGTCCATTGGTCCGCGCCGGTTTCCAGAAGTATTGAAAGCATGCGGTGCGCAAGATGAAAAACGCCGAACGAATGCGATGCCCGGGAGTGTGTCGCGCCGGGGTACACATATTCGGCGGGGCCGAGTTGTTTTATGCGGTAGAGCCGCGAAAACGGATCCGTACGGGTAATGGCTTCCAGTTCGGGTGTTATCCAGATATGTTTCCATACCGGATCCCGGACTGCAACATTCCAGCGGGATCCGCTTTCCGGTGCGGCCATAGGGGGTTTTACTGGCCTCCCTGCCGGGTCCAGGCGGCAAGACCGCCTGCGAGAAGTACCTTGCGGGTCCGCTCGTCGAGATCATTATTCGCCTCGAAGGACAGCCCGTCGCTTTTCCGTACCAGGGTAAACGGCGTACCGTTTTTGAGGGCGGAGTGAATGCCGGACAGGGTAAGTTCGTCGTTCATTGCAAGTTTGTCGTACACGGACGGATCCGAAAGAACGAGCGGGAGGATTCCGTAGTTTACGAGGTTTGCCTTGTGAATGCGGGCGAACGATTTTACGATAACTGCGCGGACGCCGAGGTACATGGGCGCGAGCGCGGCGTGTTCCCGGGATGAACCCTGACCATAGTTTTCACCGCCGAGCACCATGCATCCGGAGGCCTGTTGCGCCCGGTCGTAAAAGCCGGTGTCGAGGCGTTCAAAGGTGTAGCGGGAAATCTCCGGTATGTTCGAACGGAGCGGCAGAACTTTCGCTCCCGCAGGCATGATATCGTCCGTCGAGACGTTGTCACCTGCCTTGAGCAGAACGGGGAGGGTAAGGCTGTCAGGAAGCTCCGGCGAGGCGGGACAGGGTTTAATATTCGGTCCGCGGATTATTTCCACGCGGGATGCGTCAGTACTGCCGAGCGGCGGGATGAGCATGTTGTCGTCGCGAAGAGTGCTGTATTCGCCGGTGGGATAGGCGGAAAGATTCGCCGTAATGTCGGAGGCAGCAGCGCGGGGATCGGAAAGAACACCGGTAATGGCGGTGAGCGCGGCTGTTTCCGGCGAAACAAGGTACACTTCCGCGTCGGGGGTGCCCGAGCGTCCCTTGAAGTTGCGGTTGAATGTCCGCACCGACACGCCGCCGGAGTTGGGCGCGAATCCCATGCCGATGCAGGGTCCGCAAGCGCTTTCCAGAATGCGGAAGCCCGCCCGGATGAGTTCTCCGAGAATGCCGGTTTTTTCAGCCTGCATGAGGGTCTGGCGGCTTCCGGGTGAAATTCCCGCTTCAACGCCCTCCGCGACATGTTTACCCTTTACGATGGCCGCGACGGCCGCAAGATCGCTCAGGGAACTGTTGGTGCAGGAACCGATGGCAACCTGGGTTACCTTCTTGCCGGCGAGCGCGGAAATAGGGGCTACCGCGTCGGGAGAGTGGGGCTGTGCCGCCATGGGCTCAAGCGCGGAAAGATCAATTTCGATTATTTTATCATAGGTTGCGCCTTCGTCCGCGGAAAGGGCGCGGAAGTCGCTTCCCCGTCCCATGGCTTCCATGAAAGAACGGGTGGTTTCATCGGAGGGGAATACGCTGCAGGTTGCGCCGAGTTCAGCGCCCATGTTGGTAATGGTCGCACGCTGGGGAACGCTCAGGGTCGAGACACCGTCGCCGAAGTATTCATAAATGGCGCCAACGCCGCCTTTTACGGTTTCGCGCCGGAGGACTTCGAGAATGATATCCTTGGCGGCAACACCCCCCTTGAGTGATCCGGTGAGTTTAACGCCGAACACTTTCGGCATGCTCAGATGGAACGCTCCGCCGCCCATGGCGACGGCGACATCGAGCCCGCCGGCACCTATGGCGATCATGCCGATTCCGCCGCCGGTGGGTGTGTGGGAATCGGAGCCGAGAAGGGTTTTTCCCGGGATGCCGAAGCGTTCAAGATGTACCTGATGGCAAATACCGTTGCCGGCGCGTGAAAACCAGAGGCCGTATTTCGCGGCGATACTCTGCAGGTACCGGTGATCGTCCATGTTCCGGTAGTCCTGCTGGATGGTATTATGATCTATGTATGAGACGGACAGTTCTGTCTGAACCCGGTCAAGGCCGATTGTTTCGAACTGGAGATAGGCCATGGTTCCGGTTGCATCCTGGGTGAGTGTCTGATCAATACGGATAGCGATATCGGTACCGCGAGCGGGAAGGGACGCGGGTTCAACCAGATGTTCTGAAAGGATTTTTTCGGTAAGTGTCAGCGGCATAGCGGGCTCCTTGAAGCGTAAATATACTGGAGCCATGTTACTTTTTAATGCCGAGATTGTCCATATCCTGACGTCATGCTATACTTCAGGGCATAATGAAAAGAGGATTACGCTGGTACCGTATGTTACTTACCGCCGGTGCCGTGATGACCATGTTACCGACACACGCTCCTGCAGACACCGTGCGGTCCCGCGCTTCGGACTATTTTGACCGCATCAAATGGACCCGTAATTATGAAAGTGTTCAACCTTCGGCGTTACCCGGATACGCACTGCCGGGGGGAAATGAAGCCTATGCGTCCCTTGTTCTGAGCAGTACCAGTACTTCCGGGGGAATTTATCCCAGTGTTGAAGGTCTTGGAACACTTCAGTACGACGGGATCGATTCAGGCCTCCTTGCCTTGTTGAATGATCTGAGCGAGTCCCTTGCCGAAAAGGAAGTTGCCGCTACGCTGGTAAGCAATTCACGGCGGTTCCTGCCGACCATAGTCGCCTATCGCCTTGAACGCGTTCCGGAGCCGGACCGGATATTCTACTCCCGTCCGGAGGGGGAAACGCAGGGATTACGAAACTCGACCATTGCCGTTCATGTAACCACCGGACAGGGTGAACGAAAGATCCTGTATCTATACGTTGAAACAGTGTTTGAAAACGGATTGTGGAAAATTTCAGATATCATATTTGACAGTGAGTCCTATGCCGCCATTACTCTCAAGAATTGAACGTGAATACATACTTACCTCACTCGGTACCGACTTGCCGGAACTGACCATAATAACGAAGTCCGGTATTCATACCGTACGGGACTACCAGTGTGACGGTAAAACCCTTGCATGGGTGAAACAACCGCACCAGGATTTTCCCCTGAAAGGAACGGTGAAAGTCCTTTTTTCCCACAAGCGGCGCATCCTCAGTTTTTCTTCCGAGCTCCGCAATACGGTCAACGGCATTGTCTGTCCTATTTCATCCGACATTTTTCCGGAAGACCGGATAACAAACAAGGAAATGCGTGTTTTTTTTCCGGATCTTGCCGGCAGCCGGTACGCGGAATATCCCCCGGGCCGGGTTCGGGTTTCCCGAAACGTCATGATTGGAGAAGGAAAGACGGAACGGTATGCCGTTCTCGGAAAAAAGACGGGTTTGAGCAGGGACGCGTTCCCGGCACTCGCAAGTCTGGAATCGTATCTGGAACGAATACAAGCAGGGTCTATACGGCCTCCCGCCCTCCATGACTGCGCCCAGATCGTTCATTGTGATCATGAAACACTGATGGTCGTTTTTCCGGGAGGTACGATCAATACTTTTGACCGGGATACCGCAGTACCGGTCACGATTCACTGCGGCAAACGCATTCTAAGCGTTACCGTCCGCTTCGCCGCTTTTTTCCGGATAACCGCGGACTCGGAACTGCTGGTGGTACGAATGGATGATGTTCAGGAGGAAGACAAGCGTCTGTTGTTTGAAACAGCCTATACGGAAAAATATACCGGAAACGAATAAAAAAAGCTGCCGTCAGGCAGCTTTTATGTTATTCACCGTCAATTGAAATGCCGTGGCGGCGCTGTGCGTATTTCTTGAGAACGGCAACTCCGTTCCGTTTGTCGTTAAAAACGAAACCGCCGTTCCAGTACTCAAGCGCGGCAAAAAGCGCGTTGCCGCCGTCCTGTTCGTCGCTGCGGTTTGTACGGAATGATACGTAGGATCCGAGATGTTCAAAATCCTGCTGGTAGAGGCATTCAAGGCGCTTGCGGTTAAACTCGTTCCATTTCTCGAGGTCCTTGAATCCGTCTCCCTCATCCTCAACAATGAGATGCGCATGAGTCGAACTGAACGAATACCAGACCCGTACTTTCTTGTTCAGGTCGCACTGATTACCGTGTTTTACGGCATTCTTGATAACTTCGCTGATCTGCTGTTCAAGCAGGTTGATTTCTTTTATTTCAAGAGGAGCGGACTGTACAATGAGAAGGGTAAAATAGCGTATCTGTCGGAAATCCGACGGGAACTCCTTGTACAGCATATTTGTTTTGTCGAACAACGGGTCGCTTCCATCTGCTCTCAATTCTTTTACTGGATTCATCTTCTCATCTCCTGGTGTATGCTGATTACCCTTCCATCTGTTGAAGAGCTTCTTCTATGCTGTTTGTGATGGGGAAATAGCCCATCAGTTTCGTTAACTCGATAACTTTTTTTACTGATCCGTGTATATTTGTTATGGCCAGTTTAAGATTCATCTTCTTGACCGTGGAACAGATATAAATAAGAGCTCCGATTCCGGAAGAGTCAATATAATCAACTTGTTCAAGATTTATGATAAAGGACTGTACATTTTTCTCGAGCATCTTCATGACGAGTTCCTTGAGTTTATAGGAATTGTATAAGTCCATCTCCCCGTTTACATCTATGATGTATACATCTCCGTTCTTCCTGATTTTAAGTTCCATACTCCTGTTGCTCCTTCCTCTTTAGGCCTTGATTTTCATGACTAGCAGCGTCTGGTCATCATGAATACTGGCTGAACCTACAAAAGCCTGTAGGTTTTGCCTGACTTCTGTAGCGATATCTTTTGCAGATTTTGCATTGTTTTCACTAATCACATTGGACAATGTTTGAATACCATACTGATGTCCTTCACTATTCAAGGTCTCAACCAGGCCGTCGGTAAAGAGAATGATAATATCTCCTTTCTCCACTGTCAACTTGGTGCCTTTATAGTTTGAACTCCGCTCGACGCCGATGGGATCTGATTTGGATTGTACCACTTCGATTTCCCTGGTCTTGGACTTCCAGTACAACATTGGCTGGTGCCCGGCGCTGGCAAAGTCGAGTTCATGGGTGTCGGGACAGTAGCTTGCATAGGCAAGCGTGGCATAATGATCCATGTCGATCTTTCCGGTAATACCCTTGTTGATCCAGTCAAGAATGGTTGCGGAATCCTTGGTGGTGTTGGTAACAAGATGCAGAACCGAACGGAGCATCATCATGACCATGCTCGACTGGATTCCCTTTCCCGCAACATCGGCTACGGCGAGAACGATGCGGTCCCGCCGTGCGAGAATCACGTCGAAATAATCGCCGCAGACGCCCTTGGTGGGATTGAAAAAGAATCCGAATCCGACTTCCGGAAGATCGGGAAGCCTCTTTGGCTGCATGGTTTTCTGAATTTTAGACGCGATACTCGCTTCACGTTCAAGATCCGCATGTTCCAGGATCTCCTGAACTGAATAGACATTGTTGATGGCCGAACCCGCATAGTCCGCCAGAAAGGTTCCAATGCGGAAATCTTCCTCAGTAAACTGGGGGTTTTCGGGAAGACGGGCGAGACCCGCTACACCGACTACGCGGTCCTTGATCCGCAGCGGCAGAAAAAGGTAACTACCCGGTTTGAGAAAATCCTCCGGACCGTTCGCGAAAATGCGTTCGTCCGTGCTTCCGTCGCGGACAAGAACCGGTTTACCGGAAGCCGCAACTTCGCCGAATATTGTTTCACCGAGATTGAACTGAACGTAGCGGAAATTGGTCTCTACGCGTACCGGTTTGTGGGGTAGATCTTCGGGAAGCTGGTAGGGCGGGGGAAACTGGCCGGAAAAAGACTTGGCGGCGATACTGTCTTCAAAATCGTCAACAAGGAATACGACTCCGCCGTCCGCACGGGTATGTTTTATAGATATTTCATTAACAAAATCCAGTAGCCGGACAATGTTGATTTCACCGGTCATCGAGTCATTTACCCGGGCAAGAAATTCCTGGCCGATCGATATGAGCGGATCCTCGGTTTCCTCTTCTTCGCCTTGAATGTCGGTCTCCGCTTCTTCATCAGCAACGGCCGCCGGGACCGGTTCCGACGCGGAACCCAGGAAAACGGTATACAACAGCAGGATTATGCTTGAAAGGAGTATTCCGGAGGAATACACGAGCAGGCTCGGAAAAATGATGGCAAGAATGCTGCTCAGTCCGAGTAATCCGACCAACACAGCCGAAAGACGGAAAAAGACCGGTCCGGGCAGTACTTCACGGTTTTTCCTGGCGACTCGGGCGAGGAAAAATCCGGTAACTCCCTGAACAAGTATGCCTGCCGCCAAAGGTATGATGGCGTACGAATCAATAAGTGCTGTTTGCATTGTACTTAAGTGTACCATTGATACTATGCGTCGTCAAGTTTGAAAGAAATTTTTGATCTTTTGGAGAATTGACGCAGGAAAAGGCAGTACTTCGGGCTCGTCAATCCCGCGGGTTGCTTCGTCGAGAGGAAATGAAGCGCCATATTTGTTTTTCAGTTCATCCCACCGTTTGATAATCCAGACATACAGGTCGCTTTCAGTCCGTTTCCTGAATTTTTTCAGGAGCTTTTTCTTGCGGATTACCCGGAGAACCGGTTGATACACATTTTGATACCAGGAAAGCATGGCATCCGGAAAGGGAATCTCCTCCGGTATCGTTTCATTTATGTAATATTTGTGCACAAGAATATGATTGTAGATAACGTCGTATTGTCCCGGAGAGGTGAAATCGAGGTTCCAGTCTTCGGTAAGGTCGCCGAACCCGGTTTCCGTATAAAACACCCGTTTTTCGTATTTGATAACCTCGTCCAATATGGTTTCCGGCGTTACCGAAGACGGCAGTACAATCTCGCTTTTCAGGGAAATTATCTCCGCGTCTATGAACTCCACTCCCTGTGCCTTCGCGACCGAAACCCGGTGATTGCCGTCCCGGACAAAATACATGCCGCCTATTTCATACAATTGTATGGGCGGCAGGGGAATGTCGGTCAGGTGGGCCTGGTCAACCCGTTCCCACCGCTGGCGGAGGTATCCGGAACGGGGCAGAAAGTGATTGTCAAAATCGCGGTAGCGGCCTTCGCTGCCGATTATCTTGTTGATGGACACCGATTTCATGCCGACATAGACTTCGTTTTGCGGCTTGAGGATTTTTTTTACGTCGTGAAAGGACAACAGTTTTTTCTTGTCGGGTGCGAGAAAATTCTGCAGTTCGTTTATAAGCGCCCGGTTCCGGGCACGGTTGAAATCGTCTTTTGCCTGGTTGTTAACAAAATTAATCATGGGGTTATACTCCAAAATCAAGTATATGGTGACTGTACGCGTTGATGACGGTCGTATCGAAATAGCGTGAAACCCGTACGTCCTGCATGTCGTACAGATGGATGTGGCCATGGACCATGAACCGGGGTTTGAATGTACGCATGAACCAGAGGTAGCAGCGGAACCCCCGGTGACAGGGATCTTCCTTGTCGTGAATGCCTTCAGGCGGTGCATGGGTAAGGAAAATGTCCACGAACCGGCCGTATTTCAGCTTGTTCACGAGCAGGCGCGGCAGCATCCTGAGCAATTTGAACAACATCTGGCGCTCCGTGTACTGGCTCAGACCGGCGTTGTACCGGATGGAACCGGAAACTCCCGCAACCAGAAGGTTGCCTTCGCGGTGAACCTTGAAACCGACATACGTAGTGCCATGACACGCTTCGGGCGGGAGCGGTTTGAGCGGCAGGTGCGTTCCTGTGGACGCAAGCGCGCCGGTACGGTGGTAGAGACGGAATTCTTCGAGATGATGGTTTCCGAATACAAAAAGTAGCGGTTTGTTCAGTGATGAAACGATGAAATCCAGATACTCCATGGGAAGGTCCCCGGCGGATATGACCAGGTCGCAGTCCTTGTATCGCTCCCGTATGTTGGGGCTGTATACCAGGGGATCTATCTGGTCGGAAATGCACAGGATCTTCATGACGGTGCTACTTGCGGCCGAAAAGGTCCACCGAGGAGAGCATGTGCTCCAGCTTCTCGCGGCCGATCAGCTCGAGGGGACGGCTTTCGGCGAATTCCAGGGCAGACCGGGTAAAACCGGAACTTGTGATGACGATACCCCGGATAATGGATTGTTTTTTCATCTCTTCCTGCAAGGCGCGGAGAAAGGCGTCCTCTATGAGGTTCGGATCGCGGTAAAACAGGATGAGGCGCGGCATTTTCCGCACATTGCGCCATTTTTCCCCGTCGTTCTCAACGGCAACCAGGGCGCATCCGTATTTTGTTTCCCGGATGTCCCGTACGGACAATTCAAGGCCTGTGTTGGTAATCGCCTTGCAAATGGTAAAGAAATCTTCCCGTCCGGCGGTCAAGTATTCCTTGATCGAATCGTTCGAGCGGAGTTCCTGGTACTGGGAAAGTTTTTCACCGACATCCCGGAAGCTCCGTTTTTGATTGAATATTTGTTCCCATTGATGGATGGCGCTGTCAATATCGCGGAGTTTTTCATGGCAGGATGCGAGAAAATACCGGGCATGGAGCGTGTCGTTTGACGCCTCGTCGGAACCAGCCTTTATGGCGCGTTCGAATTCGACAATCGCTTTTTCTGTGCTGTTCGCTTCAAGATAGCAGCAGCCCCGCTCAATGAGCGCTTTTTGTTTGAGTTCGGTGTCGCGCAGCACCTTCTCGAACGCGGCGAGCGCATTCGCGTAATCGTGACTGTCGCGCAGGAGTTTTCCCTGATAAAACTGTGCTTTGGTGTTTTTGGGATCAAGCCGGAGCGCTATGGCGATTTCCTGTTTCGCGTCGGTCATTTGTTTGTTCTTGAAGAGGAGGAGGCCGAGCGAGGCATGGGCGGTCGCGTGGTTCGGATCGGTTTCGACGGCTTTGCGGTAATTCGCAAGCGCTTGCTCACTGTTGTTGCGTTGCTCGAAGAGCAATCCTGCGGTATAATAGTGTTCGGCCTGAAATGGTTCCAGTTTGATGAGGAGCAGGGTTTCCTTGAGCGCTTCCTCCGGCTGGTTGTATTTGAGAAACAGTTTCGCCAGGGTTTTGCGGAACTCGGTTTCCGGAAGTGTTTTGGAAAAAATGGCGGTGGCGTTGACGGCCTTGAACTCCATGAGGGCCAGCTCGCTCTTGCCGTCCGCGAGGTATGCCTTTCCCAGGAGATACCGCGCTTCGGAGTCCCGCGGATTGCGCACAATCAACATCTTGGCCTGTTTTATCGCCTGACTGTATTTTCCATTGCTTATCAGTTTCTGGATGTTGGAAAGTTTTTGGGGTACAATAAATGATTTTACGACGAAAACGAGAAGTACTGCGACACCGGTACCGAGGACCAGAATAATTCCGACGAACATGGATGACATATGTACAAGATTATAGCTTTTATGAGGTAATGTCAAATATGAAGAAATACTGTAAAACCCGGGCGCTTGCCGCCGTTTTTCTCCTCTTTTTTCTTGCCGGACTTCCGGCAATAGACTATTTCGCCGAGGGAGAGCGTCTTTTCCGGCAAAACCGTCCCGAAGAGGCGATACCGCTTCTGTATCAGGCGTCGCTTCAGGAAGGAACGGATCCGCGGGTATTCGTATTTCTCGGGCTTTCCTATCAGCAAGCCGGAAAAAACGCCGATGCCGTAAGTACCTTTATCCGGGGAACCTCGGTTGCGGGAACCAACCGGAAGGTTCTGTACTTTAACGCGGGAAATGTATATTTTTCCCAGGAGGCATATTCAGAAGCGGTTACCATGTACACCCGCTCACTGGAAAATGATTCCGCGTTCGCGCCGGCGTACTTGCACCGGGCGAATGCACGGGTAAAGCTCGAACATTTTCCCCAGGCCGTTGAGGATTACCGTATGTATCTGACGCTGGACCCGGCTTCCTGGCAAAGCGACTCCATCCGGCAGCTCATGGCCCTGCTCGAAGGGGAAATCCGCACACAGGAAGAACGCGCGCTCCGTGAAGAAGCAGAACGGCTCGCGACCGAAGCGGAACGTAAAGCGGAAGAGGAGCGGTACCGCCGTCTCATGGACGAAGTAAGTTCTTCACTGCAGGAAATTGATCAGGCCAGTACGCTTTCGGCAGGATCAGAGAGCATACAGCTGTACGACGAGGAAGGTGATCTTGAATAAACGTGAAAAACTGACGGTCGCGGCAATCGCCGCGGTGTTGCTGCTGCTGGCGGGTACCGGATTTCTGCTTTTGAACGGCAGGGGCGGGAATGATGACGATGCCATCCAGCGCCGGGCAAATACCCTTACCCTTGTCCGCACCTATGTTGAAAAAGAAGAGTTTGACCGGGCGCTTTCGCTGCTCGAAAATCTGCTCATAGAGAATCCCGACGACGGGGAAGCCTCCGAGCTTTTGGATATTGTTCTTGCGGCAAAACGTGCCCGGGACCGGATCGACGCCGGAGAACCGGTTGACCGGACCGAGCTGGAAGAAGCGCTCGCGGCTGCCCGGGATGCCGCGGCGCGGATTGCTTCGGCCGCGGATGAAGCCTGGCGCGCGGCGTCCAGAATTTCCACCGAATCCCGGCGGGATACCCGCGGCGCCGCGGCGGACAGTGCGCAGGATGCTGCACCTTCTGACGGGGATGGTTCCGCGGAACGGCAACCGGCGGATACAACGACAACCGCCGCTGCGGACGGGGAATCGGACCGGGACGCGGTTGCGCGCATGGAAAAGGAACAAGCCGCCCGGGAAGAAGCAGAACGGAAAGCTCTTGAAGAGAACCTCGCAAAGAAAAACGCCGAGATACAGAAACGGATAGAAGAAGTAAACCGCAATGTCGCGCAGGGAAAACAGGCCGCGGAATCCGGAAGTTACCGGTCCGCGCGCGACAGTTTCAATCGCGCCGCCGCGGCGCTTCCGGAAGGTGAGGACGCGTTCAATACGGGAAAATACCTCGAAATGGCCGAATCGCTGCTCGGTATCGCGGAACAGACCGATGACAGTACCATAAAGACCGAAGCCCTTTCGGGCGCGCTTGAGTACGCCAACGAAGCGCTGCGCGCCGATCCGTCTTCGGCGAATGCCTACTGGCTTCGCTCACGAATATACGACGGTCAGGGAAAAGATGATCAGGCCCTTGCCGATCTTGCCGAGGCGGTGCGGCTCGACGGAAAAAATTATCTGTATGTGTATGAACTGGGACGAAAACAGTTCATGCGCGGAGACTTTGCCGGTGCCCGCAAGAGTTTTGAAACCACAACCCGCCTTGCTCCCTCGTTCGAACCGGCGTTCTTCAATCTCGGGCTTACCAACCGCCGGCTCGGCAGGACCGACGCGGCAATCGAGTCGTTCCGCGGAGCGACCCGGATCAAAAAGGATTATACCCGCGCCTATATAGAAATAGCGCGTTTGCTTTCAACAAAGAACGATCTCGCCGGATCAATCAGGAATTATGAATCGGCGCTGGAAATTGAACCGGGAAATGTGCATGCCCTGCGTGAAATGGCTGCGGCCTACAGCACCCGCGGCGATTTTCAGTCCGCCGAGCGTTTCTTTCATGAAGCCCTTGCGCTGGGTTCCGATGACGGACGCACCAACTACAACATGGCGACCGTTCAGCTTGAGCTCGGAAAAACCGCGCAAGCGCTTGATTACGCGAAAAAAGCCGTTGCCGCCGAACCGCGGAACCCGGTGTTCCTGTACACCTACGGTCTTGCCGGAGAGCGGAACAACATGAGCGATGTCGCCGTACAGCAATACGCCCGCGCGATAGCCGCCGATCCGAAATACGTGAAGCCGCGCATCAATCTGGGCATCATGTATCTGGAGGCAAACCGCCTCGAAGACGCGCTTAACCAGTTTAACGCGGCCTATACCGTGGAAAAGGACAATTTCGAGGTAAACAACAACCTCGGTAAGGTGTATGGACTCAAGAAAGATTATACCCGGGCGGTCGAACATTTTGCCCGGGCAGTATCAAAGAATCCGAAAGACATCACCGTCCGCGAGAATCTCGCCACGGCCTATACGAGCGCCGGCCTTCTGGAAAAGGCGAGCGAAGCGTATGAGGCCATTGTCAAGATGGACAGTACCAACTGGGATGCCCGGTACGAGCTCGGGAAATTGTACATACAGCTCGGGAATAAAACCGGGGCGAAAGAAGTGCTGGAGAATTTGATCCGGACAAAAAGCGACTATGAAAAAGCGGCCGAAGTGAAACGGCTCATCAATACGCTCGAGTAATTCCGCGGGGTGTTCAAGTCCGCTTTACGCGGGAGAAAAGCTCCTGCCGGGAAATAACCGTCCAGACGGGTCTGCCGTGGGGGCATACCGGTTCGGGAAGTGCAAGTGCCCGTTCGGCAAGATCCCGGGCGGTTCCCGGATCGAGCAGGTTGCCGTCCTTGCAGGCGGCCCGGCAGGCGGTGCGGGCAAGAAGATGATTCACCAGATCGCCCGGTTCCCGGCATGCGTCCAGAAGATCACGGCGCAGGTCCGCTTCGGTTCCCCGCCAGCGTGCGGGAACGGCGGTTGCCTGCCACATTGATTCCCCGGCTTCTTCGATCACAAACCCCGCCTTGCCGAGCGCTTCCCGGTTCCGGTCGAGAACGGCATTTTCCTGCGCCGATCCGGTTTCTATGCGGTAGGGAACGAGCAGTTCCTGCACCGTTTCCCCCCGATCCTTCAATTCGTTGTAGAGAATTCGTTCGTGGGCGGCGTGCTGGTCAATCAGGTACAGGCTGTCATCTTTTTCGACAAGCAGGAAGGTTCCCAGAACTTGACCGAGATACCGGAACGACGGTGGCGGTGACTGAACGCGTGCCGCCGCTTCCGCGAGTGCAGACGGGTATCCGGGATCCCGGGGAAACCCGTCGTACACGGCGAACGAGTCCCGCGTAAACCGTGCGGCGGACGGTGGATTTTGTGCTGCCGCTTCCGGTGTGTGCCGGAAGAGCTCCTGATAGCTGTCCGGTTCCGGTTTGCCGGTTCCGGCCAGAAGACCATTCCGGTAAAAATTGCGCATCATGGAACTCACTGCGTGATGGACCGATCCCGCGTCGCGGAAGCGGACTTCCTTCTTGGCGGGATGAATATTGAAGTCGACCAGTGAAGGATCCATGGTGACAAAGAGAATGGCAAAGGGATGGGTTCCGTTCGGGAAATACCCCTGGGCGCCGTATTCCATTGCCTGTACAAGACTGTATTCCTGGATTCGCCGTCCGTTCACGAAGACCATGAGATTCTTGCGGTTCGCGCGGGGACAATCGGGCGTACCCGCGATAACCGCGGCGGAAAACCCCTCCGCAGACGTTTCGACGGCGTGAAAGAAACATTCATGTTCACCCGGATTGAGCGCCGCGAGTACCCGGGTGCGGAGGTCCGGGGCCTCGGGAAGCACCAGCGGGCTCGAGCTGCCGCTGGTGTAGCGGAAAGAAATGCCGGGCCAGGCGAGCGCCTTTTCGATAACGACTTGCCGGCAAAGCGCCGCTTCGGATGCCGGACTCTTGAGAAACTGGCGCCGCGCGGGAAAGTTCGCGAAAAGGCCGCGAAGCTCCACGATGGTGCCTTCCGGCAGTCGGTCGGGTGAAATGCCCCGGTCGTCAAGTTTCCAGGCGGCTCCGTCCCGGGCGGATCGCATTTCAACGGTGCTTACCGCATGAATCGACGAAAGCGCCTCTCCGCGGAAACCGAGCGTGGAAAGGGTGAGCAGGTCGTCTTCACGGAAGATTTTGCTGGTGGTATGGGTTTTTGTACACAGGGCGAGGTCTTCTTTGGTCATGCCGCACCCGTTGTCCCGCACCCGGATGCGTTCAATACCGCCGGAATCAATCTCAACTTCTATGCGGGTCGCGCCTGAGTCTATGGCGTTGTCGAGCAGTTCCCGTATTACCGCGGCGGGGCGGTCAATAACCTCGCCCGCGGCGATCTTTCGGGCTACTTCCGCAGGAAGTTCCCGGACCGCACGGTAGGATCGGGATGCTGAATCAGTCGGCATCGTCGTCGGTTCCGTCAAAAAGACCCAGTTCCGGTTTATCGTCTGCTTGTACCGGTTCATTCATGAGAACCTGGATCTTTCCTTCAATCCGGTCAATGTCCTTTTCGAGGGAACGGGCCAGTTTGATGCCTTCCTCGAAACAGGACAACGCCGATTCCAGCGGAAGCGCGGGATCGCGGATAGTTTCGCTGAGTTCTTCGAGCCGCTCAAGCCGTTCCTCAAATTTCTTCATTGATGCATTCCTCCACCCGGGCACTGATGGTGCCCGTTTCCGGTTGTATGACCAGGCGACGGCCCGGCATGGTATCCGTAGCGTTCCGCACTACCGCGCCGGTTTCGGCGTCGCGTACCACGGAATAGCCCCGTTTGAGAATTTCCGAGGGGTTCGCGCCCCTGATTTGTTCCGTAGCAAGAGCAATATGGTGCCGCAATTCACGGGTACGGTCTCGCATGTGAGCAAGGAGCGCTTCCTTCGCGTCGTCCAGCCGGAGAAGCAGGGGCTGCTCGATACGCCGCATGCGAAGTTCCAGGGAGTCCCGGTCAAACCGGGACAGCATGAGACGGATGGTGCCGAGCCGTGAGGAAACCGCTTCCTCAAGCGTATCCCGCGCCGAAGTAATGCGGTACACCCATTCATCCCGGAGCGGGGAGGCAAGTTCAGCCGCCGCCGACGGGGTTGGCGCACGGACATCGGCGGCAAAGTCGCACAAGGACCAGTCCGTTTCATGACCGACCGCGCTGATTACCGGGATTGCGGAAGCGGCTACCGCACGGACTACCGCCTCGTCGGAGAAGGGCAGGAGGTCTTCCAGAGAACCGCCTCCGCGCCCGATGATGATGATGTCTGCCAGATTGTGCCGGTTTGCCGTTTCAAGCTGACGGACCAGCACCGGCGGGGCCTCCGCGCCCTGAACCGGTGCGGGCAGCACGACAATGCCGATGAGGGGATTCCTCCGGCGTAGTACCTGGAGGATATCCCTCACCGCGGCACCGGTTGGACTGGTGATTACCGCAATCCGCGACGGGAAAGCGGGGAGGGGCCGTTTGCGTGATTCGTCAAAAAGACCCTCGGCGGCAAGCCTGTTCTTCCGCTCCTCGAGGAGCCGGAGAATGTCGCCGGACCCGGCCGGTTCCATGGATTCCACAATGATCTGATAGGTACCCCGCGCGGCGTAGACGGACAGGGATCCGGTGGCGTGAACCAGCTGACCGTCCTGCGGCTCGAAGGAAAGGGACCGTGCCCTGCCGCGGAACATGACTGCCGAGATGGCGCTTGATTCGTCCTTGAGGGTAAAATAACAATGACCGGCGCCGGAGGGACGGAAGTTGGAGATTTCCCCCTCAAGGGTAACCTGACCGAAGGCTTGTTCAAGCAGGTCTTTTACCAGGGTAGTTATTTCCGAAATCTTCAAAGGCCGGTCCATGATCACGAGATTACCACGGCGGGGAAGATTTCTCAAGATGAAGGACGGGATGCCGATATTCAAAGTACCATGAATACTTTCGTCGTCCTTTTTTGCGGAGAACTTGCCCCGTTTGCCCTTGAACCCTTTGCCGGCGGAGATTCCGCCTTCATCCGGAGTTTGCGCGCTGCATCCTCGTTTGCCGGTAACGGTTCGGTGCTCGTATGCGCTGCCCGAAGCCGGAACAGCGGTTATCCCGCGGTGGATTCCGCCCGGCTGGAAGCGTTGATTGCCGAAAGCGGTGTTTCCGCCGGGGTTCATGTCGAAGAACGCTGGACGACAGAACTTTTTTACTCGGTACTTGACCGGGAAGCGGGAAACGCAGACCATGCCGCGCTGTTTTTCGGGGACTGTCCCTGTATCGATCTTGCCCTTTCACGAACCCTTATGGATCGACATCTGACCTACGCGGCCGAGTACACCTTTGCCGACGGGTACCCCGCAGGGCTCTCGCCGGACATTCTGGCCCGGGGCATACTTCCCGTTCTTGTCCGGCTTTCTGCCGGAGAAACCGGAGCGGTCACACGGACAACGGTATTTGACACCATCAAGAAAGATATTAATTCGTTTGACATAGAAACCGACATTGCCCCGGTGGATGTACGCCACCTGAGAATGACCCTTGCCTGCGATACTCGTCAGAATTTCCTGGTATGCGAAGCCTTTCACGACATTTCGGCAGAAACGTACGCGGCGATGGTGGAAACGCGGGCCGGGAAGCTCCGGACCGTTCCGGCATTCTATGGCATACAGACCGCCGGAGGGTGTCCGTTTGCCTGCAATTTTTGTCCCTATCCCGAAGCATCCCTGAGCCGGGGCACTGCGGTGACCGAACGCACTGATTTCATGAATCGTGAGGATTTTTCACGGATCGTTGACAAAATTGCGGAATACTCCCGAACGGCCGTGGTCTCCCTTTCCCTCTGGGGAGAGCCCGCCCGGCATCCTGATGTTGCCGGACTCGTCGCCGATGTGCTGAAACACGACGGACTATCAGTTCTTATAGAAACAACCGGCATCGGATGGACGACAGAGACACTGGACACCATAGCGGCCGCAGCGGCGGAAGCCGGCCCCAGGATGACCTCCTTGCCGGCGATTACCTGGATTGTCGCCCTGGATGCCGCGGAAGCCGGACAATACGGAACACTCCGGGGCATACAGGATACTGACCGGGCAAACACGTTGTTTGTTGAGGCGCTTTCCTGTATCGACTCGCTTGCCGTCCGTTTCCCCGACGATGTGTGGCCCCAGTTTGTCAGGATGAATGAAAACGAAGAACAGCTCGAAGGATTTTACCGCTTCTGGAAAGAAAAACTATCACGGGTCATTGTGCAAAAACATGATTCTTTCTGTAAAACCATACCCGACCGGCGGGTAGCCGATCTTTCGCCCCTGAAACGGAACCCCTGCTGGCATCTCAAGCGGGATATGAGTATACTCATCGACGGGACGGTGCCACTGTGCCGCGAAGACGTATACGCAAAAACGTCATTCGGCAACGCGTTTACGGATGATCTGGCGGCAATCTGGAACGGATATCACAGCGTCTACGAACAGCAAACGGCATGCGTCTACGAAGGAATCTGCGGAGCCTGTGATGAGTATTACACCTACAATTTTTAACGAGAAAAAAGTTCCCCACACCATCATCGGCGGTACAACCAGAAAGACTGACGAAACCGCCGATGAACTGACCGTGATACTCCTGAACCGGGGCGGACGCTATTACCGCTCCGCGGTGTTCCAGAATCTCGAGAATGCCGGGTTTACCTCGGTCATATCGATAGAACTGTCCAGTGAACCCTATGACATAGAAAGCCTGTCCGTCCGTTTTCCGGCGGTCAAATTTCTCGTCCCCCTTCAGGCGGTAACGGTAGGCGAGATGATCAATACCGGCATGGCGGAAACCGGATCATCGCGTGTTTTTGTGGTCTGGAACGACATGCGGGTCACCGCCTCGGGAACACCCCGGCGCCTCATTGAAAAAATCCGGGACGATGACCGGTTGTGTACCGCGCCCCTTTTGAACAGTCCCCGGATGGAATCCCTTCCGGTACAGATGGTTCCCGCCCTGAACGGTAAACATTTTCAGGTGGAACCGATGTCCTGTATACGGGACGGGTCCCCGACCATCTATCCGTTCGATTTTACCGGCATATACAACCGTGAAAAATTCATCCGCCTGGGCGGCTATGACCATACCATCAGGAATCCCTACTGGCAAAACCTCGATTTCGGATTCCGCGCCCATCTCTGGGGAGAGCGGATAGAGCTGGCGACGAGTTTCCGCCTGTCCTACGAAGAAGACGTTCCCCGTGAAGACATCACCACCGATATATCGTACATGAAGTTTTTCCTGAAAAATCTCGCTCCGGTTCACCGGAACGATGAAGCCTATCTGCCCCTGTCAAGATTTTTCTCGTACCTGCACCGATCCGGGGCGGGATTGTCCAATGCCCTTGCCGATTTCCGGGCGGTCCGTGCCTGGGTTCGAACCAACCGCTTCCGTTTTACCGGCTCGGCGCCATCGCTGGTACGGACCTGGGAGCCGTGTCTGTAATGATTGCGGTAATCCTCCAGGCGCGCATCAACTCCACCCGGTTGCCGGGGAAGGCACTCATGGACCTTGACGGGAAACCCCTCCTGGTACGGGTTATGGAGAGTCTCGCGGGAATACGCGCCGACCGGTACATCCTTGCCTGCGATCCTGCGTCGGAACCCCCATTTGCACCGCTCGCCAATGCGTGCGGGTATGACCTTTTCGTCGGAGATCCGGATGACGTACTCGACCGGTACTGCTCGGCCATACGAACGTACCGGCCGGATATTGTCGTCCGGGCTACCGGGGACAATCCCTTCGTATTTGCCGATGCCGCCCAAGCCGCGCTGGAACGCTTTTCCGCGCAGGAGAACGACGGTGCGAGTTACTTCGGTTTTGACGGACTACCGTACGGATCCGGTGTTGAAATACTGAACGCGCGGGATTTGCTCGATGCCGCGGAACGAACCCGGGACGCCTTTGACCGTGAACATGTCGGTCCCGCGCTCTATAACCACCAGGACCGGTACCGGTGTATCCGTGAACCCGCCCCTGCACCCTGGCGGCATCCTGCCATCAGACTAACCGTTGATACCCGGGAAGACTACGACCGGGTATGTGTGATACACCGCATTCTCGCATCACGCGGCGTTGAGCTCCCCGCGTCATCATCCGCCATCCTCGAAGCCGCCCGGTGTGCCCGCGAAAGAATCGTTCTCGTTCCGGCTGTCGGACGCGGGAAGGGAAGCGGACACCTCGTCCGATGCGCCGAACTGGCAAGAAATTTACGGACAACCCACTGTGTCTCCCTGCTGCATCCTGAAGGCGCACGTGCGCTGCCTGCAGATCTTGAAGACCTTGCCATAACCTCCATGCCGACAGAAGCAGGCCTTGTAGTGGCCGACCGCTACCGCTCGACCCGCGAAGAAATGCGCCGCCTCCTTGCCACGGGCCCGGTTGTCGCCCTGGACGACGGAGGCACCGGCCGCGCACTGGCCGACTATTGCATAGACACGATCCCGTCGCTCGGCTTTTCGCACCGGGCGAATGTGGAAGACCCGGCATTCCTGCACCTGCCAGTAAACCGCAAAACCGCAGGGGTTGAACACCCCGCGGGGGTTTCGGTTCTCGTTAGCGGCGGCGGTCGGGATGAAGCGGGCTATGCCAGACCGGCTGCGGAAGCCGCCGCACGCATTTTTTCCCGAGTTACACTAATCGCGGCCGGTGGTGCAGCCGACGATAATGCGGGTTATGAAACCATTCCGCCAATACCGGATTTACGGGAACATCTTGCGGACTATGATCTGGTTATTACCCATTACGGACTGACTGCCTTTGAAGCTCTTGCCGCCGGCTGTCGGGTTATTCTCTTTTCGCCGACGCGCTACCACTGGCGCCTGGCGCGCCGGGCCGGTTTCGCGGTCATGCCGCCGGGAAAACCGACGTTCCATAGACTTCAAAAGATCCTTCGGCGGGCCCTGCCGGTTCCGGCGCTCATTACACCGGAAACTCGTCAACGGGATTTGGCTGCCTGCCTGGCCAACCTCGCGGAAGCCCGCCGCATCGCCTGTCCGTTCTGCGGTTCCGGTTCACGGCATGCTCATAGTGTTCACCGCCGGGAAACGGACACCATGATGCGTTGTACCGACTGCGGCATGCTCCATGTTTCTTTTCAGACGAACAGGAAATTCTCCTATACCCGGTCTTATTTTTTTGACGAGTATCGCTCCCAATACGGAAAAACGTATCTTGACGATTTTGACACTATCCGCAATTTCGGGCGTGAACGGATGGCCGTGATTGACCGGCTGCAAAAGAAATTCCTGCCGGTCTTTCCGGATGCGCACAAACGTCTGTTCGATATCGGCTGCGCGTACGGGCCCTTTCTTGCCGCAGCGAAGGAATACGGATGGATCCCTTCGGGAACCGACATCTCGGAAGATGCGGTCGAATGGGTACGGGACAACCTTTCGGTGCCGGCTGTCCGTTCGGCATTCCCCGCCTTTGCGGACAATCTCTTATCAGACTACCGACCGTTCGCCGCCGTTACCCTGTGGTATGTGATTGAACACTTCGAGGATCTGGAACCGGTTTTCACGAAGATACGCCAACTGCTCATACCCGGCGGAATCCTCGCTTTTTCCACTCCGTCTGCCTCGGGTATATCCGCCCGAAAAAACCGGCGGAAATTTTTTGACGCGAGTCCCGCAGACCATTGTACCCTCTGGGAGCCGGGCCGGGTACGGAAACAGCTTGAGCGCTACGGATTCAGGACAGTCCGGATACGCACGACCGGGCATCACCCGGAGCGTTTTCCTGGGTGTTCTGCCTGCAAGCCGGACACACTACTCTGGAACGCGCTTCTGTTCATTTCCCGTCTGTTCCATCTGGGCGACACCTTTGAAGTCTACGCAATAAAACGGGGAACCCTGGAGGATGCCCAATGAGCAAACGGATACTGATACTCGGAGCGGGGGAGATGCAGGGCGTTTCCATCAGAATTGCCCGGGAACGCGGCTGGAAGACCGTAGTGATTGACGGAAATCCCGCCGCGCCGTGCCGTAACCTGGCAGACCGGTTCGAACCCATTGATTTGAAAGATGTTCCGGCGATTGTGGATTTCGCACGTGATTTGCAGAATAACGGCGGACTGGACGGTGTTTTTACCGCGGCAACGGATTTTTCAGTTCCGGTCGCCGCCGCGGCCGCCGCGTGCGGCTTGCCCGGACATGGTCTTGAGGCCGCGAAAAATGCGTCCGACAAACTGCGTATGCGCGCCTGTTTCGCCGCGGCGGGCGTACCGTCTCCCCGCTGTGCCGGAGTTACCCGGGAGAACCTCCCCGGTATCGCCGCTGTGCTCAAAGACACCGGGATACGGCTCCCCGTGGTGGTAAAACCGGCGGACAGCATGGGCGCCCGGGGCTGTGTCCGGGTTAATGAAGAGAACGCGCTTGAAACCGCCTGCGCCGACGCCCTCCGGTACTCACGGAGCGGAACGGCAATCGTTGAAGAATACATGGAAGGCCCCGAGTTTTCGGTTGAAGCGCTTGTCTTTGACGGAGAATTCCACCTGACGGGATTTGCCGACCGGCACATTTGTTTCCCGCCGTATTTTGTAGAAATGGGGCACACCATACCGACCGCTCTTCCCGAAGCTGACCGCGAACGGATCATCTCCGTCTTTCGCGCCGGAACCGAAGCCCTCGGTCTTTCTCACGGTGCAGCGAAGGGAGACATAAAACTGACGCCGGACGGACCCATGGTGGGAGAGATCGCCGCCCGCCTTTCCGGGGGATACATGTCCGGATGGACATTCCCGTATTCGTCGGGCATCGACCTTACGGGAGCAGCTCTGTCTCTTGCGGTGGGCGAACGGCCCGGCGAGCTTGAACCGTCAGTCTCCAAGGTTTGCGCTGAACGCGCCTGGATTTCACTGCCCGGAACCGTCGCCTCGGTGTACGGTCTGGAGGAAGCTGCAGCGATTCCCGGCGTGCGGAATGTGATCCCCCGCGCCGGAGCCGGTGACCGGGTTGTCTTTCCCCGGAACAACGTAGAAAAATGCGGCAATTGTCTTGCCGTTCACGAGCATCGCGACGAAGCGATCCGGCTTGCCGAAAAAGCCTGTGCCGGTGTTTTCCTTCGTCTTGCCGCGAGTGATCCGGCTACCGGGGAATTTCTTTCGGGAAAATCCGATGAGTATCCGCCGTCAGCCTTCGACCTCGAGCGATTACCGGAAACCGTGTCGTATCTTCCGGTGAAATTTTCATTTTTCGACGCTGTGCCGGTTCCCGAAACCGTGGTGCACGCGCTTGATTCTGCCCGCGACTGGCAGGGGAGACTTCTTCGGGACGCGGTTGAGCAAGCGGTGGCGTTTGAGCCCGGTCTTGCCGATAAACTGGTTTATGAAGATAAAAAAGTCCGGTTACAGTACTGGAATGCCTTGCTAAGAGGCGGAATACAGGGAATAGTGTATACCTATGATTGTGACAAGCAGTACACATAAACGCTTCCTTTTAGCGGCGGTGTTATTTTTTGCAGTTCTTTCCCTGTATGCACAGACCGCGCCGAAACCGGGTATACCGCTTACAGACCTCGCGAAAGAGCTTTCCGCACGGGTTTTCTGGGATCCCCTGTCCGGTATGGCCGTAATGGAAAAAAATGGCCATCTGGTGAATCTCAGAGCCGGGGACGGACTGGTCCTTCTTGATTACCGTGAAGCGGTCGCGCTGGATCCCCCCGTGATTCTCGATGGCGCGCTCATCGTCAGTACTGCATTTAAAGATCATATTGAAAAATTCTTTTCGTCGGCACCGGCACCGGTATCCTACCGCGTCGGGGCCATACTCATCGATCCCGGTCATGGAGGAAAGGACCCCGGCGCTGTTGGAACGGCAATAGTCAAGGGCAAAACGGTTCAGGTACGGGAAAAGGATGTGGTGCTCACCGTTGCGAAAGACTTGCATGAGCAGCTGTCCCGGAAATGGCCCGACAAGAATATCCGTCTGACCCGTTCCGATGACCGCTATATCAGTCTGGAAGACCGGGTGGAAATTGCCAATTCCATCAAACTTCGTGACCATGAGGCCATCCTGTACGTGTCCATCCATGCAAACGCCGCCTTTAACAAGAAATCGGCCGGTTTTGAAGTATGGTATCTGTCTCCCGACTACCGGAGGACGGTTATCGACAAGAGCGGGGGAGAATCCGCCGAAATCCTGCCGATTCTCAATTCCATGATGGAAGAGGAATTCACCACAGAAAGTATTCTCATCGCGAAGAGTATTTCGGATTCTCTTGAACAGCGGATTGGCAAACAGAGCCCGAATCGCGGATTGAAAGAGGAAGCGTGGTTTGTGGTGCGGAACGCCCGGATGCCGAGCGTCCTCGTTGAACTGGGTTTTGTGACCAACCCGGGAGAAGCCGCATTGTTGTCCGATCCGGAGTACTTGAAGCGATGCGCGGCCGGAATATATACTGGTCTGGCCAGTTTTATAGAACATTTTGAACAATCGAGAGGATTTACCGCAACACCATGAAACATATTTACGGATACCTTGCAAAAACGGGAAAAAAACTCCGCGAAACCCACCCTGCGGTACAAGCGGCTGCTTTTTTCATCTTTTTGGCCACAATTGCCTGCATATTCTTTATAGTGGTTTTTGACACCCCGTCGCGGAGGCACATTTTTTACTTTCCGGCCTATCAGGGCACCGCGTTGCACAGCGAAGCGCGCTACCTTGCAAAGACTGACGATGAAAACCGGCATCTTGAACAGGTGGTAGACGAGATTTTGCTCGGTCCGCTTGCACCGGGACGCGCCCCCCTTTTCCCGGCACCGGTGCGTACCCTGAACGCCTTTATACGTAATCGGGAGGCATATATTCATCTGACTGCGGCTGAAGCGGCGTTTACGGGTGAAAATCAGCCTCCTGACCGGGCTTTTGAAATTTTTAAAAAAAATGTTTTTACAAATTTCCGAAATCTTGCTAAGATATATTTGTACATTGACGGGGTAGAAGTATACGCGGAAAACCCGTATGCCGGCGCCGGGCAACCGGAATAAAAAGCGTTGACAAAAGGTATTTCTTCCGTATACTTATAACTTGACAGGTCTACAATACGTGCAATAAAGGAGCTTTGTAATGAAAAGGAGATTCATACTTGTTGCGATGGCGCTTATGCTTATAGGTGCTTTTGCGATGGCCGAAGAAGCGGTTCTCATCGATTTCGCCAATCTTGAAGCGGATATCATCGAAGGACCTGACGGAAATATGACACACAATCGCCGGACGATGATGGATTATTCCACCGTAGCTGGCGCTTCCTTCACCGATGAACAGAAGGCGCTCATGCGCACATCACTGGCACTCAACAACTGGGAAGTGGAGCTCAACTCTTCCGCCAAGAACGTTACCAGTGTTTCAGTTTCCCGGGCGATCGCCGCTCCTGTAAGCCAGAATGCGAAGAAATTCGCCGGGCAGACCATTATCGGAGTACGCGTAAACTTCCCCATGTGGAACAGCAACGCCAACGCCACCATCAAACCCTCATTCGAGATTCCGAGCTATGAACCCATGGCCCAGGTTTCCGATGACGGTGTTGTTCAGGAACCCACCGATGCCGACCGTGAAATGGGCATTTCCCGTTTCGAAGACGGATACGGTGTTATCAAGAACGTAGCCGTAATCAAGGAAATCGCCGTTAACACCTACGGTATGAACTTCCCCCACGGACTCTATGTTCTCCTCCGCGACGAAAACAATAACGACCAGCGCTATTTCATGGGTTATCTCAACTTCGACGGCTGGAGACAGCTTATCTGGCGCAACCCCGGTTACGTTTCCGAAGTACGCACTCGTGAAGTACGCCTCTATCCCGTGTATCCTACCGCATTCCCCTATGTCAAGTTCATGGGCTTCCTCATAACCCGAGACGCTGCGCATGACGGCGGAGACTATATCGGATACTTCAAGGACGTTAAGGTTATTTACGACAAGGCCGTTCTCAACACCGTACGTGACTTTGCCGACGAAGACCTGTGGGGTATCAATACCCAGAAAGAAATGGACCGCAAGCAGATGGAAGTTAACCGCTTTGGCGGAATCCAGGTGCTTCGCTTCCTTGAGCAGGAAAAGATGGCTACCGAGCAGGGCTTTACTCCTTCAGTGGGTGATCCCGAGGCCGGTGCTGCCGAACCCGCTGCCGCTACAGAGTAACAGTAGTACTGACTATCAAAAGGCTGTCCGGAACAATCCGGACAGCCTTTTTTTTATCCATCAATATGCGTTGCGTTCCGGAGTTTTAGCGCCTATACTGATAGCTGTATGTCGAACCAAACAGCCAGCTGGCTACCCGATAAAAAAGCGCTTGAAGAACACTATGAGGCCTATCGGCCGTCGTTTGTAATCCTGCTCGAACGTCTGGAACTCCTGTTACGGGAGCGGATACTGGTCACCTCAAAACCGACCTATCGGACGCGTCTCAAAGGCTTCCCCAGCTATTACCGGAAACTTCTCAGGATAATCTCGGCCGGTTTTGAACCAAAGAATGAATTCCCCGTTTTGACCGACCTCATTGGAATTCGCGTAATTTGCGCCTTTCTCCAGGATCTGGCCGATGTGGAGCACCTGCTCCGTGAACAATTTACGGTTCTTGAAGTGGAACGGAAGGGCGCTGACCGCACCTTTCGTGAGTTCGGCTATGAATCTACCCACATCCTTCTGGAAATACCCGAAGAAATACGGAAAGATCTTGAACTACCGCCCGATCTTGTCTTTGAAGTCCAGATTCGCACCATCCTGCAGGATGCCTGGGCGGAAGTTGAACACGAACTGGTGTATAAAAGCGAGTTCTCACCCTTCGACTTGCCGCTAAAGCGAAAACTCGCCTCAATCAACGCGAGTCTGAGTTTGGCGGATATCATATTCCAGGAGATACGCGACTATCAGAACAAGCTGAACCGGGAACTTGACAAACGGCGAGGCAGCTTTTATCAGCAGGCTGACATTGAATCGGCGCTTGATCTTGCCATTTCGGGATCAGAGGATCCCGCGGTACCAAAACAGTCCCGGTCAAACCATCCGGACGACACTCAAGTTTCCGCTCCAACGACTCATCCCGCCGCTTCTGCAGAGGCCCTGTCCGTTTCCGCTCCCTCGGTATCCGATGAGCAAACACCGGCGTCTCCGTACCTTACCGGCACCATAGACGACATGATTCTGGACGCGATTGAGTCACATAATAGCGGGAATCTTGAACGGGCAACCGAAATATACACGAAAATCATTGAACAACGCCCCAATGACACAGTGCTTTCCGTCATTTACAAACATCGCGGGATGGCACATTTCGCATCGTCCCGCTACGAACAGGCGCTCGATGATTTTCGTGAAAGTTCGCGGTACGCACCGGAGGGATTCAGGCCGTACTACTACATCGCCATAGTGCTGTCCGTGATGGGCAGGGAACAGGAAGCGGTTGACAATTTCACCCGATCGCTGGAACTCAATCAATTTCAACCCTATGTCTACTTCAGGCGCGCACAGTCACATTACAATCTCGGACAGTATCGTGAAGCCCTCAACGATCTTGATCATGCCGTATCGCTTGGGTACACCAAGCCGGAACAGGCAAAACTTCGCATTCTGATAGCCAAAAAGCTCGATATTACGTGAAGCATATTGACATCTTTCGCCTGCTTTGTTATATATAACATCGTTACGAACAACGTAACAACCGGCAACGGTTCATGTCTCCTTCGTCTAGTGGTTAGGACATCGGGTTTTCATCCCGACAACAGGGGTTCAATTCCCCTAGGAGATGCGAAGTCTGAAAGGACGAAGCAGGGTAAGGATCTGGGTCCTTACCCTTTTTTTTTCCGCTCCTTCAAGAAGGCTTTCATGGGAGAAATTGAACAGCGAATTACACGTGAAGCATGCACAGCTATCACCGGCGCGATTGAAGAAGCTGGCGGTAACGAAGTGTTTTTCACCGGTATGATCGACCGTTCCGGTCTGGTAACCGACATTACCCTATGCGCACGCGGTAACCGCACTGCCGTGCCTGTCGTTCGAAAAGCCGCCCTTGAAGCCGACGTTCTCATTCACAATCATCCATCGGGAACACTCACTCCAAGCGAGGCCGACCTCACCATTGCCGCGGGCATGGCCGAAGAGGGTTGCGGGTTTTACATCGTCAACAATGACGCAACCGGGATCTACGTTGTCGTTGAACCGATTCTCCGGCGTGAAAAAGTCCTGATGGACGAAAACGGGATAGCCGCTCTCCTTGACGAGTGCGGTCCTTTCGCTGCGACAAAGGACACCTATGAGCCGCGTCCTTCACAGATGGCCCTTGCTGCCTCAATCGCACGGGCCTTCAATACCGCCTCTATTGGTGTGTTCGAGGCCGGAACCGGGGTAGGGAAGAGCTATGCCTACCTGTTGCCGGTCATGCAATGGGCGCTGACCAACCAGGAACGCGTCGTAATCTCCACCGGAACCATTAACCTTCAGCAACAACTCATGGAAAAGGATATTCCCGCGGCGACTGCCATAATCGGAACGCCGGTAAAGGCCGTGCTCATGAAGGGACGGCAGAATTATGTCTGTCTCCGGCGTCTTGCCGAAGCCCTGGATGAAAAAGATTTTTTTGACGACGACCTTGAAGAGCTTGACCGGATAGCCAGTTGGGCAGAGACGACTCTGGACGGTAGCAAATCCGATCTACCCTTCGTTCCCCGCGACAGCGTATGGTCCCGAATTGCCTCAGAATCCGACGCCTGCATGGGCATGCGCTGTTCCCGTCGGGACGACTGCTTCGTCATGCGTGTACGCAAAGACGCCGCAGACGCGTCAATCCTTGTGGTAAACCATCACCTGCTCTTTGCCGACCTTGAAGCCCGCATGATGGGAGCGGGATACGATGGAACCGCCGTCCTTCCGCCGTTTCATCACATTGTATTTGATGAAGCCCACGCTATAGAAGCCGCGGCTACCAGCTTCTTTTCCGAGAATTTCACCCGCTTCAAACTGAACAAACAGCTGGGAGTTTTTTTCCGCTCAAGAAGAAACTTTATCGGAGGACACCTTCCTGCGCTTGAACGCCTTTCATCCCACGGCGGCGAAATAGGCGCCGCGCGTGCCGCCATTGAAACCATCAGGAACGCTTTCCAGAATCTTGAAGACTTTGCCCTGACATTACTGGAGACCAATTTTACCTGGCGTCTTTGTGCGGCAACAGAACGGGACGCGACAAACCTTTTTTCCGTCATGGAAGAACTCCGACAGGGAATAACCGCGTTCGCCGGTATAATCCGTACCGTGCTTGAAGGAATAGACGATGACTATCAGGATGAACAGGTCGTCTGGGAATCAAAATTCGCGCTCCGCCGACTTGAATTCGTAGGTCAGCTCTGCTCCCACTTTCAGGAATGGAGCGAACGGCCCGAGTCAGTCTTCTGGATCGAAAAAAATCGCTTTTCCGCACGATCAACCAAGAACTCCTCCGATCCCGTCTGGTATCCCCGCTTTGTCCAGACACCGCTATCAATAGCGCCCATGATGTGCGAAGGCGTATTCGAACCCTTCAATACCGTCGTCTGTACCTCGGCAACGCTCAGAATCGCCCAGAAATTCGACTTCTGGATGCGACGGACCGGTGTCTCGCTCATAGAAGAAGACCGGATACTCCTTGGCGAATATGAATCGCCCTTTCCCTACGATACCAACGTCCTTTTGGCCATACCCGATTCAGGCCCGCTTCCGGACGAGGACGGCTATTCCGACTGGGTTGAAAGCGCTGTAGTATCACTCATCCAGGCTTCAGCGGGACACGCACTTGTCCTTTTCACCTCCCATGAAATGCTCACGCGGGCCTGCGAACTCGCGCGGCGGGAACTATCCCCCCTCGGAATAACCATATTGCGTCAGGGCGATGACGACCGGACACGACTGCTTGAAACATTCAAAAACGACGAAACCAGCGTCCTGTTTGCCACGGACTCCTTTTGGGAAGGAGTAGACGCCCCCGGAGAAACCCTGCAGCACGTAATAATAGCCAAACTGCCGTTCAGGGTTCCCAACAACCCTGTTCTTGAAGCCCGCTCGGAAGCGATTACCAAAAAGGGCGGAAACGCCTTCATGGAACTCAGCCTTCCAGAAGCCGCCCTCCGTTTCAGACAAGGTTTTGGACGCCTCATGCGCCGCAAAACAGACCGCGGCGTAGTAACCGTCCTTGACCGGAGAATAGTAACAAAACGATACGGCCGCGTATTTCTGGACAGCCTGCCAGAAACAGCAACCGCCTTCGCACCCTTAACCGATGTTCTGATCAGAATAGAACATTTTTTGTATCCATGAGGAGAACCCTGTGAGAATATTCATTGTAGCGGCCTGTGTCGCCCAAAGTGTCGCCGTAATGGCAATCCTGAACCGCATAGCCTACGTCGTGAACAAAAAAATCAGCCTGACCTACAACAAACGCATTGTATACGCAAAACCACGACGACTCTTCGCCCTTTTTTCCACATACCTCGGATTCAAGTTTGCCGGTGATTACACCAACATATCTGAACTTCCACAACAATACATGATCATCTCGAACCATCAGAGCTTGCTCGACATTCCCCTCTTCATGCGCTACCTGGAACCCACCCGCCTGCGGTTCGTCGCAAAAGCCGAACTCGGCCGACATATCCCCGCCGTTTCACTTGTCCTGCGTGGAGACAAACACTGCCTGATTAAGCGAACCGGAAGCCCCTCAACCGCAATGCGCGAACTTGACCGTTTTGCCGAACGGGTACGTGAAAACAACTGGATCCCCGTTATTTTCCCCGAAGGAACCCGGTCCCGTGACGGGAATACCGGAACCTTTCATGCCGCGGGCTTCAGACGTTTCATGGACAAGTACCCCCTCCCTGTCGCTGTATGCGCCGTTGAAGGGGGATGGAATATCAGCTCGTTGGCCGGAATGGTTAAGCGGATGAAAGGCGGAGAATATCGGGTTAAGGTGCTTAAAGTATTTCCCGCTCCCGGGAACAAGGCAGAGCAGTTGCGGGTGTTGGAGGAAGGGAAGGAACTAATAAATAATCAATTGGTGGTGTGGCGTAGTGACTGCTATCAAAATTGTTGAAACCAAAATCTGATAAATAGCGATCATACTACAAGATGCCGGGCGACCCAACCGTTGCCCGGCTGACCCTTCTCGGGCACCACACCCGTCCGGAAACACACCACCGGCGGGTTTTTCTTTCTTCTCAGCCAGATTTCTCCCATCCACTCAGCCTGCTGCACCTGATGAGTCCACACATGCCGCTTCGTGTATAGCCGTTCGAATGCGATTCGGGCCTCTTTCGCTGCAAGAAGCCCGACTATGTCCGCATGGGTCTTCGTTTCAGTCTTCGCCACCCGGTTGTTGATCCGGTAGGGCTTGCGGAAGGTGTGGTACCCGAGCGTTATCACCATCCGCGCCATCGTCATTCCTGCCTCCCGGTCTCCCCGGACCGTCTCCCGACAATGCGCCGC
>ENA-UOUL01000242-UOUL01000242.1-bioreactor-metagenome-genome-assembly--contig:-NODE-242-length-95356-cov-15.388333_pt1 | contig 95356 bp, 88 predicted proteins | sample MGYA00249838_ERZ747220 | MGnify/ENA primary metagenome ERZ747220 (study PRJEB28778, sample SAMN05720191) | bioreactor metagenome | isolation source: Anaerobic biogas reactor | place: USA:Washington... | reverse complement strand
TCGAAACATGGGTGCAGATCTGACTGAGTTTCAGGGACGGCTCTATCTGTCCACCACGAACGAGGAGCCGCGGCTTCTGGTGCCGGGGAACTCTACGGAGCGGTTCGCGCCGGAGGGTTTCCAGGTGTGGACATCCGAAGACGGCACCGACTGGACCCAGGTGGGCGAAGACGGCTTCGGCAGGAATACCAGCTTCATGGGGGACGTCTCTGCGTATGGAGAGAATCTGTACCTTCAGGCTGTGGACTATCGGGCAGGCAGCCAACTGTTGAAGTCCGCCGATGGACAAGAGTGGAAGATGATCTTCCATGAACCACCGAGGAGCTTCTTCCACTTCGGGCCGGGTCTGCACGTCTTCAACGGCCACTGCCTGTACGTGAGCCATGACTTGAAGAAGGGCGTTGACATCTGGCGGAGCGACGAGGCCATCGCGGCCCCGCCCTCGACCACCATTTCATCGGCTGAAACCACGGTTGTAACGGTGGTGGCAGGTGGGCAGACGGGCGGCGGTGTTGGAACGGAGCCGCACGGCGAGGGTGGGCCGGTGGTGGCTGGTGAGGGGCAGTCCCAGAGACTGTCCGGCGGCATCCTCGCTTTGATAATCGGGTTGGCAGTCGTTGCCGTGGGAGCCAGCGGCGCCTTCCTGTATCTGTTGGGTCGGTCGCGCGCGGGGAACGGTGCGGTTCTGACGCCCCCGGCTGCGGCCCCGCCCCCACACACCCCCGGTTTCTGTTCGGAGTGCGGCTCGAGTTTGTCCGTGGGATCGCAGTACTGCCCTGGTTGCGGCAAGAAGCTTTAGCGTCGATGGACGACTGTCACTGAGCTCCAGCACCTTCTTGTGTAGAATCAACCGGCTGTATGTTTGGAGAATCGGAAGGAGTTCTTGTGAAGCTGGGGATGATTATCACGCAGACCGACCCGGAAACCGTCTTTAACGGTCTGCGGCTGGCGCAGTACAGCCTTGAGCAGGGCGACGAGGTTCGCATCTTCCTATCCGGCAAAGGGGTGGAGATCGACCAGATAGAAGACGGCCGGTTCGACGTGAGATCTCAGGCGCAGCAGGTCCTGGATGCGGGGGGAGAGTTTTTGGCCTGCGGGAGCTGCCTGAAGTTGCGGAACTCGGAAGGATCGGAAGTGTGTCCTCTCTCCACCCTCAAGGACCACTATGATCTTGTGCGGGATTCGGATCGCGTGGTGACTATCTGAAGATCCTCCTAGCTTTGGCGCGGATAAGGTGGCAGGAGCGTTCGACCTCATAGCCGAGGAATACGACCGCTGGTACGAGGGACCCGAAGGGGAGGCCGTCTTCGCCACGGAACTCCAGTGCCTGCGCTTGCTGCTGGGCCAGGCGCAAGGTGAGTGGCTGGAGGTGGGAGTTGGCACCGGTCGCTTTGCGCAAGCACTGGGTGTTGACACCGGCGTCGATCCATCGCCCTGCATGCTGGCGGTTGCCTCGGAACGCGGCATCCGCACCGTTGAGGGGACTGCCGAGGAGCTTCCCTTCTCTCCGGAGTCCTTCGATGGCGTTCTGATGGCACTTGCGCTGTGCTTCGTGACAGACGTGGAACGGGCAATGGGAGAATGCGCGAGGGTGCTGCGTATCGGTGGGAGGCTGTTGGCCGGAGTGGTGCCTGCCGGGAGTCTCTGGGGAAGGGCGTATGCTCAGAGAGCAGCGCAAGGCCATCCCATCTAGCCCCTGTGCGCACACAGGTGGTGCGGCGCCTAGGCCCAGGCGAACGGTGAGCGTATCGAGCGAGCGATGTGGGGCCTTCGGGGTCGGCTACTCACCCAACAAGAAGGAGCGCAGTTCTTGGGCGAACGCCGGTCCCTTCGCAGGATGGCCCATCTCCGGGTAGAGCACCAGCTTGGCGCCGGGTATCCCCCGGGCGGTGTCACGGAAGAGTTCCTCGGTGTAGAAGGGGTCGGCGGCGCCGGCTATCACCAGCGTGGGCGCGGTGATCTCGGCCAGGCGGTTCCGTAGGTCGAAGGCATCCTCAGCTTCGATGGTGACGATGAGATCCGAGGGGTCGTCGGGAGCGCTCCTGGCCATGAGCGCCGGACCCACCGCGACTGCGAAGCTGCGATACCAGCTCGGCCTGAGGACGAACTCTATCAGCACAGCCCAGGCTTCGCGCCACTTCCTGTCTTGCACCAAGTCGCGCACCCGCAGCTGCGTGTCCCTGCCGCCGGGGCCGAGCCGGTAGGCGGCTGAGTGGACCACCAGTCTTCGTACCAGGTGGCCGTGGTCGGCGGCGAACTGTAGCGCGAGGGAGCCTCCGGTCGAGGTCCCGATGACGTCCACGGGTCCCTCGAACTCATGAGCGACGGCCGCCGCGTAGTCGTCGGCCATGTCGGCCAACGAGTACCCCGACGGGAGGGCGTTCTTTCTGCCGAGCGCGTAGAGGGTGTACTCGGGCAAGAGGGCCTTGAAGGAGCCGAAGGTGGCTCTGATCTCCATGCCCCTGAGGGGCCGGTTCTCGAAGCTGAGACCGGGGAACACAGCGGCGACTCGGGGCCCGGTGCCTTGACGATTGTAGGGGAGCCCGTTAGAGGTGATGCCTGCCGCGGCTCCTGATCGCAGGTCACGCTCGCGCTCGATACGACAAGGCGGCATCGCTACACTTCCACCGCCACGTTGAAGGCATCGTGGTTGGCGGCGCCGATGTTGCCGACGCCTCTGGCGTCTCCCACCAGGTAGCTCTCTGGAACAACGTCCAACAGCGGTTCGATGCTACTGAGGTCGGGCCTAAGACCCACGGCGACCACTACCGTGTCAGCCGGTAGTTCGGTTGATGAGCCGTCAGGATCCGTCACGACGGCCCTACTTTCCGTGATCATGTCGAGTGTCCCCTGGATGCGTTCCACACCGTGATCTTCCAGCAGCTTGAGAAGCGCCGTGCGGGCGAATATGGCGACCTCACGGCAGAGGGTTTCTTCCGGCAAGATGTCCACCAGTTTGACCTTCCTGCCCTCCATCGCCAATCCCAGGGCGCATTCCGACCCGGAGATACCGCCGCCGCATACGACCACCCTATCGCCGACGGGTTCTCTCCCCAGGTCGGCTTCCACGACGGTGATGACGTGCGGCGAATCGATTCCCGTGATTGCGGGGACTACCAACTCGGCACCCACGGCCACGATGAGCACCTCGGGAGCTTCATCGGCGATGGCTTCGGGGGTGGCTTCTTTGTCCAAGACTATCTCAGCCCCGCACTCGTTTGTCTTGCGGATGGCCCAACTGGTGTAGGCGCGGAAGCCGTCCTTGTGAGGCAGGGCGGAGGCCTCGTAGAGGCGTCCGCCGAGCCGGTCGGATCTCTCCCAGAGCACCACTTCATGACCACGCTCGCGTGCCGTCCGAGCCGCGGTCATGCCGGCGGGACCGCCGCCGATGACGAGCACCCGTTTCTTGCGGCGGGCAAGGGGGATCTCCCGGTACTTGAGCTCGCGGCCGGCTTGGGGATTGACGGCACACCGCAACGGGCCGCCCATGGGGCCATGCATACATTCCAGGCAGCGCAGGCAGGGACGGACCTCCTTGACTCTGCCGAGTTTCACCTTGGTGACCAAGTCCTGGTCGGCGATGAGGGCCTTGGCCATGGCTACCATATCGGCCTTGCCCGCGGCAAGGACCTGTTCCGCCTCTTCGATGCTGGTGATGCCGCCGGTCACGGACACGGGGATGCTGATCCCCTGCTTGATCCGGGCCGCGGTCTCCACATTGAGCAGGTGGGGGAGGTAGTAGGGCGGATGGGTATACGCGAGTGCCTGCGGATCGAGGAAGCCGCCGGTGGAGATGTTGACCAAGTCGATATACGGAGCGGCCGCATTCAGGAACTGGATGCGCTCCTCCAGGCTGACGCCGCCCTCGACACGCTCGTCGCCACTCAGGCGGATCTCGAGGCCGAAATCGTCACCCGCCTCCTGGCGGCAGGCCCCGAGTATCTCCAGGGGGAACCTCATCCGGTTCTCCGGGGATCCCCCGTATTCATCCTTCCGCCGGTTCAGCAGCGGAGTGAGGAACGAGGCGAACAAGTTCATATGCCCGCCGTGGATCATGGCCATGTCGAAGCCGGCCAGCTTGAGACGCCTCACGCAATCGACCCAGTGCTGCTTGACCTGGTCCATCTCGGTCCTATCGATCTCTTTGGTGGTGCTTGGGTCGTGGATTCCGGGAATGACCGAGGGGGCGAGGGCCGGGCCGCTCAGCAAGCCGGGATCGCTGATCGCGCCGGCATGGGTCAGCTCGATTGACAGCTTGGCGCCGTAGCGGTGCACCTCGTCCGCGAGGAGCGATAGGCCGGCCACGTCGCTGTCCCGGGTGACCGACAGACATCCGTAGAAATCGCGGGCTCTATCGAAGTCGATAGGGGAGGAACCGATTGTGACGAGGCCGGCCCCGGAACGGGCCTGGGCGCCCACAAACTCCAGCAGGTCGTTGGTGACGATCCCCGAGAGCGTCTCGGCATGGTTCGACACGATAGGGGCGTACTCGATCCGGTTCTTGATGGTCACGTTGCCGACCCTGATCGGCTGGAACACATGCGGGTATCTGGTCGCCGGCGACATCGGCGGGTCCTTTCTGTCGGCACCTCATGAGCCGTACCATTGAAAGCCCCACCGCGCTCCACGTCAAGGCGTTCGGCCCTCCATGAGTCTCTTGACGCCTCCTCCGACATTCCGCCTGGCACCTTTCTCGGCCGCCGGCGGCCTATCGAGGCGCTGAGGATTCAGGTCAGGAATAGAGAAGTGGGTCCTGGGGTAAAGGGAGCCTGACCGAATCCCCTGACTTCGGGGATGCGAAGGCTCGCATGGATTACGGAGCGCATCGATGGCGTAATACAATGAGCTAAGAGGAGTATGACCATGGCAAAGGACGAGAGCAAGTTCACGACGACAGATGCGGGAGCCCCCGTATCCAGCCAGGAGTTCTCGCTCACTGTGGGGCCTGACGGTCCGATTCTGCTTCACGACCACTACCTGGTCGAGCAGATGGCCGCCTTCAACCGGGAGATGCTCCCGGATCGCCAGCCCCACGCCAAAGGATCCGGGGCCTTCGGGCATTTTGAGGTGACTGAGGACGTCAGTGCCTACACGAGAGCAGCCGTCTTCCAGCCGGGAATGAAGACCGAGGTGCTGGCCAGGTTCTCCACGGTGGCCGGCGAGAGCGGCAGTCCCGACACGTGGCGGGACGTGCGCGGCTTCGCTCTGAAGTTCTACACAACCGAAGGCAACTATGACATGGTGGGGAATAACACGCCGGTGTTCTTCCTGCGGGACCCCATGAAGTTCCAGCACTTCATCCATTCGCAGAAGCGTCGGGCGGATAGCGGGCTGCGCGATAACGATATGCAGTGGGACTTCTGGACCCTGTCACCCGAATCGGCTCATCAGGTCACCATCCTCATGAGCGACAGAGGGATTCCCAAGAGCTACCGGCACATGAACGGCTACACAAGTCACACGTACATGTGGGTCAATGCGGAGGGAGAGCGTTTCTGGGTCAAGTACCATTTTAAGACGGACCAGGGTATCGAGTTCCTGACTCAAGAAGAAGGTGATCGGATCGCCGGCGCCGACGCCGATTACCATCGGCGCGATCTGTTTGATGCCATCGCAAGGGGTGATTACCCCAGTTGGACCTTGAGAGTCCAGATCATGCCCTTCGAAGAGGCGGCGACGTATCGGTTCAACCCGTTCGATCTCACCAAAGTCTGGCCGCACGGCGATTACCCGCTGCATGAGGTGGGCCGGTTGACTCTCGACCGCAATCCGACCGACTTTCACACCGAGATCGAGCAGGCGGCCTTCGAGCCCAACAACGTGGTGCCGGGAATCGGTCCCAGTCCGGATAAGATGCTCTTGGCTCGCTTCCTCTCCTATGGCGACGCTCACCGCGCCCGGCTGGGAGTGAACTACAAGCAGATTCCGGTCAACCGGCCGAAGAGCCAGGTGAACAGTTACAGCAAAGGCGGCGCCATGCGGATGGATAACGTGTCCGATCCGGTCTACGCGCCCAACTCCAAGGGTGGTCCGGTGCCCGACGCCGAGCGGTATCCCGAGCAGGCCGTGTGGAGCGCCGACGGTGAGTTCATGCGTGCCGCCTACACTCTCCGCAAGGACGATGATGACTGGGGACAGCCCGGCACATTGGTCCGCAAGGTGATGGATGACGCTCAGCGGGACAGACTGGTATCGAACGTGGTGGGTCACTTGAAGAACGGTGTGAGCAAACCCGTTCTCGAGCGCGCTCTCGAGTACTGGCGCAACATCGACAAGGAGACCGGTGATCGTATCGCGGAGGGCGTGAAGAACTGAAACAGGCAGTCGCCGCGGCCGCTTCGCAGGGAGGAGCGGCCTACGTTTGGCGGTACACCTGATCGCAGTCACGGGGCGGAGGCTCTCACGAGCCTCCGCCCCGTCCATTCTACGGAGGTCCGATACTCGAACGACCACGTTCTCCGGCTGGGATAGTCCGGTTGCCCAAGGTCACCCCGCCGTGTACTCTGGCATCTGCGGATGTGGCTGCAGGCGCATCCGACGGGACAACCGGTTTAGGGAAGGATATATGAGATGAAAGTAACAGAAGTCCGGTCTACTGCACTTTCGGTTCCCTTGGACCGGCCTATGTTTGTGGGCAACAAGTCTCGCGTGTTCTCCCGATTCAATCCCGTGGTTGTCCAGGTCATGACCGATGAAGGGGTAAATGGGTTCGGAATAGCCTTCTCTGAAGAGGACAAGCGGGTCAAGACGCTCAAGGTGGCTGTTGACGAAGTGGGGGAAGTGATCCTAGGGCAGGATATCTTCCGCTGGGAGGAGGCCTGGGCCACGCTTTTCGAGGCGACCGGTCATATGGGGCATCGCGGGTACGGCATCTACGCTCTCTCTGCCATCGACAGCGCACTCTGGGTCATCCGGGCCAAGGCGCTGGGGATGCCTCTGAGCCGCCTGCTGGGTGGGTATAGGGACGAAGTCCCGGCGTACGCCAGCCACAAGCTCTTTCGAGATTGGAGCTTGGACGAGCTGCAGAAGGATGCCGCTGCACTGGTTGGCCAGGGCTTCAGATGCGTGAAGATGAACATGGGGGACAAGCCCCTGGCTGCGGAGGTTGAACGGCTCAGGGTGGTGCGGGAGGCGGTGGGCGACGATATCGACATCATGGTCGATGCCAACTGGTCATGGTCGGTTCCACAGGCAGTCAAGATCGGGCGGGCTCTTGAGCCGTACGATGTCAGATGGTTGGAAGACCCTGTGGCGAGTGATGATCCCGAGGACCTGTGCCGGGTGGCAAGCGCTCTCGCCATACCCATAGCTGCCGGGGAGACGTTCTGCACCAAGTACGAGTTTCGAGGGTTGTTGGAGAAGAGGGCCGCGCACGCTCTCATCGTGGATCTGCAAAGAGTGGGTGGCGTAACGGAGTGGGTGAAGGTAGCGGCGATGGCCGATGCATGGAAGATCCCGGTGGCCAGCCATCTCTTTGACGAATTCTCGGCGCACCTCGTGGCCGCGGTTCCCAACGGCTTCATGGTGGAGTACATGCCGTGGTGGGATGTCATCTATCAAGAGCCGCCTGTCGTCGAGAACGGCTACATGCGCATCACCGATGCACCTGGGTTGGGGATCGAACTTGACCCCGGCGCATTGCAGCGATACCGGATGCAGTGAGAAGTGGTTCTCTAGGCGGCCGTTCTGTCGGCAAGCACCGGCAGGATCACTCCACCTGACGGAACCACATGGACCTGGGCCTGGGGATGCCGCTCCTGGGCCAGGTCTATCGCTTGGCCGACGGTCTCGGTGAAGGAGAAGCCGAGCCGCTCCGCGGTCTTTCTAGGCATCTGTTCTGAGACGATGATCACGTTGAAATCGTGTTGGCCTAGAAGGGCCTGGGCCACCGACATGTTGAACTCCGGCGCCTCGTCCGGCAGGACCCTCTTGTTGCAGCCGAACAGCTCCAGCACTGCCGGTCTGATGGCGCCTGCGTGGGTGCTCCGGAAGGTCTCGCAACCGATGAGGTAACTGTCCGCCAGGGGTACGCTGTAGTCGCACACCAGGACGACCGTTCCTCCCTCGCGAGTGATCTCGGTAGCGGGCGCCAGCGGTTTCATTATCTGGGTGCCTTCGGAATACGGAAAGGAGCTGATGATGGTCACATCCGATTCTCGAGCGAACGGCATGGAGAGGATCTTGCGACTCAGCTCGACACCCCGCAGATGCGCCTGCACCGGGGCGCCGCATACCGGCTGGTACAAGCGGTCGTTGTGATCCAGGACGCTGTTGATTATGAAGTCCAGACCGGCGGCTTCGGCCAGTTCGCTGATCTCTTCGTAGAACGGGTTACCCTGCAGTCGCCCGATCTTCGAGGCTTCTCGAAAGCAGTATTTGAGATGGTGCTCCAGGATGGAGTCAAAGTCGGCGACCCCGGGGAAGAGAATCTTTCCACCTCCGCCAAAACCATTCATGGGATGGGGGAAGATGGAGCCGACTCCGATCTTGAAGTCGGCTTCACTCACCCGGCGGTTGATTCTGACCACCGTCCCGCTACGCAAGGAGCCGATCGGCACCAGATCATGGGCTGTACAATCGTGGTTGACGAACTCATATACCGACGTCAAATCCGCGCCATAGACTTGACGCATCTCTTCAGCATCGGGCCGGCGATGCGTACCGAGGGCGATGACGATCACGACCTGGTCCGGAGTAACACCGGCCTCGGACAAATCGGACAGCAGAGCACGTAGCACCAGCTGCTTCGGAGAAGAGCGAGAGGGGTCTTCGATGATGACCGCGATTTTGTCAGACGGGCCGACGGCTTCAGCCAGACGAGGATGTCCGACCGGCTGCTTCAGAGCCTCCCGGACCAAGCCGACCACGTCCGGCGGAGCCGGCCTATCCTCGAAAGCCGCCAAAGTGAGCAGTTGCCATGACGGCGGCAGATCGAAATAGACTCGCTGCCCCTGATAGCGTACATAAGGCCTGATCATGTCTTTGACTCCCGCCGGTTCTAGCGCCTACAGATCGTCCTTGACCCGCCGTTCTCGTGTCTCGTGGCCTCCCCACAATGATGACTGAATGTCCTTACGAAGACCAGAGGCGGTTCGTCCAATTGACCAATCTCTGCATACGCATCGCGTCACGCGGGAAGTAAGAGGGGGAACCGCATAGTGCACAAAGGATCTTTCGCCATGATCTACAGACATCTGTTCGCCCCTCTGCAGCTAAACGCGCGCGTTCTGAAGAACCGGATCGCCTGCGCCCCGATGGTCTTCGGTGCGGTGGTCCAATATGAAGAGGCGGCGCCCAGGGCCTACCGCAAGGTGGAGGCTGCCGCCAAGGGCGGCGCGGGCCTGGTCTGCGTTGGCGAGACCAGCGTCAATTCTGCGGACGCCGAGCGCATTCCCTTCGATCCCATCGATTTCACCGGACCGTCGGGAAAGCACTTTGAAGCGATCGGGCTCTATGCCGAACTGATCAAGAGGCACGGAGCGGTGGCGCTCATTGAACTGGCCCACGCCGGAGGAGAGAAGGACCCTTTGCCGGGTCAACCTGACCCATGGGGGCCCACGGGCTTCATCCGTAAGGACGGTCAGCGGGTGCAGGAGATGGACCGGGCCATGATGAAAAAGGTCTGCGACGACTTCGCGACGGCCGCCGCCTTCATGAAGGAGGCCGGCTTCGACGGCGTCCTGATCCATGCCGGTCACGGTTGGCTCTTCTCCCAGTTCCTCTCGCCCCTCTGGAACAAGCGGACGGATGAATACGGAGGGACTTTGGAGAACAGAGCCCGGTTTCCTCTGGCGGTGTTCGAGGCTGTTCGGGAGGCTGCCGGTTCCGACTTCCTGCTGGAGGGCAGAGTGAGCGGTCGCGACGGCGTGGCCGGGGGCATCGAGGCCGACGAAGTCGGGCGTTTCGTTCATATGCTGGAAGGTGTCGCGGATATGGTCCACGTTTCCAGCGGCGTGTACAACGATCCGGTCGTCACCGATCAATTCTCGTCGATGTATGCGCCTCACGGCTGCAACGTCGACCTGGCCGCAACGATCAAACGTCACACCAAGATGCCCGTTGGCGTCGTCGGCGGGATCAACTCGCCGGAGTTGGCCGAGGAGATCCTCGCTGAGGGAAAGGCCGATTACGTCGTCCTAGGCCGGCAGATGATCGCTGATCCTGAGCTCCCCGCTAAGGCTCAGGCCGGCAGAGAAGAGGAGATCAGGCGCTGCATCCGTTGCTATAGATGCTTTCCCGGCAGCCCGGAGGCCGGCTATGACACCGGGCCGGACGATGGCGAGCCCATGTACATGAAGGTAGGCAGTTGCACCATCAATCCAAGGGCCAACCTGCCCGTGGCGGTGGAGGATATGCCTAAGCCCGCCGGCCCGCGCAAGGTGTTGGTGGTGGGCGGAGGCGTCGCCGGGATGCAGGCGGCCATCACCGCGGCCGACCGGGGGCATGCGGTCACGCTGGTCGAGAGCACCGCGCAGTTGGGCGGCATCCTCAAGTTCACGGACGTCGACGTGAACAAGCAGGATCTGCGCAACTTTAAGAACATGCTTGTTGGGGAGGTGGATAGGCGGGACATCAACCTGAGGTTGAACACCTCTGCGACGACCCCAATCGTCCTCGAAGAAGGGCCGGACGTCGTGATCCTGGCCGTTGGTTCCTCACCGCTGGTACCGTCTATCGTGGGTATCGAGAACGCCATCTCGGCTCTCGCGGCCTACGAAGGAGATGCGGGGCTGGGGAAGCGGATCGTGATGGTCGGTGGTGGCCTGACCGGCTGCGAGACCGGTCTGCATCTGGCGAAGACCGGTCACGAGGTCACGGTCGTGGAGTTGCTGGATCGGGTGGCCGCCGAATCCTACGGGATGTACCGAGAGGCGCTTCTGCTGGAGATGGATCGAGTGGGCATGAAGCTCCTTACGAATGCCGCGTGCAGAGAGATCAGCGCCTCCGGTGTTCAGGTGGAGCGTGCAGACATGATACGGGAGTGGATCGAGGCCGATACCGTCGTCTATGCGCTCGGAATGCGTTCCAACACCACCTCAGGACTGAAGGCGGCCTGCGGTGCCATCACCACGGTAGAGGTAGGTGATTGCGCTCGGCCGGCCGGGGTGGACGCCGCCGTGAGAGAGGGGTTTCTCGCGGCGATGAACATCCTCTGACATCCGCCGCCATGAGGAGGGGCCGCATCACGGGCGTCTCTGGAGGTCCCGGCCTCGCTCATCATCGATCCCGCGATACCCCCCAGGGGACGCCGTCCATGTAGGAGGTTCTTAGGTCACCGGCCGAACGGACAGACGGGGAACGTACACACGGAGCAACCCATACAGAGACCCCCATAACCGTACGCGGCGATATCCGCTTTGGTGGGCCGATCGCCGGCCAGCAGACGAGGGAGCAAGAGATCGAGGAAGCCCCGGGGCCGAGCCAGCAACCCCGCCGGTACCCCGACGATCGGGATCTCGCCGATGTAGGCGAGGATGGTCATAGCTCCAGGAGATACCGGTGCCCCATAGGACACGACTTCATCGGCGATCGTGGAGATGCTCTCGTACGTACAGTCGTCCGGAGAGCCACCACCCGTCACCAGGACCATGTCCAGGTTCATCGCGACCGCGTTGTAGATGGCGGTTGAAATAGGCGCGACCTCATCGGGCACGATGTCGATGTGGGCCAAGGCGCTACCGTAGTCTCCAAGGCGGCGAGACAGCAGAGGCCCGAAGCCGTCCTTGATGCGGCCTTCGTAGATTTCCCGACCGGTGATGACCGCTCCGGCGCGGACGGTGCGGTAGGGAAGCACCTCGATCACAGGGCTCATCCCCGAGGCGATCTCATGCGCCTCGTCCATCACAGCCTGCGCGACCGCCAGACCGCGGATCTTGGCTCTTGCTACCACCCGGCCCGACAACACCGGCGAGCCGCCGTGGATGGTGGCCACCAGTATGTCGTCCAGCAGGTTAATACGGTGTATACGGGCGGCGTCGATCTTCAGGAGTCCGTCACGCGCGGTAACAACATCCGCCCAGGCCTCTCCGGGTAACGACACGCTCAGGCCCTCACCCGCAAGGGTCCGTGCCAGGTCGAGGGCGGCATCGTCCTCGTGCACCTCATCCGGGGCGAGGTCCAGTACCTTGAGTTGGGACTTGCCGATGCGGCGGAGAATCTCAAGGTCGTCAACCTTGATCACATGACCGCGTCGGAACACCGCTCTCTTGTGTCTGGGCGGGACGATCTCGGTCAGGTCGTAGGCAAGAGCCATACCCACCGATTTTTCCACAGGGATCTCAAGGACCTTCAACTGGGGTTACCTTTCCTATGCGACGAGATATTGGACGGTTCGCTCAGACGGCGCACGGGCAGTAGCGATCCAGGCCGAGCAATACTGCCGCACCGCCGATCGTGACGCCGTAGAAGACGGTGGGTTTGGAGGAGAGAACCCCGTCGATAGTGTCGTTCGCGAGAACCGTACCTGTCGCCAGCACGATGTCTGCCCACTCCACGATATCGCGAGTGATCTCAGCGCTCTCGACCAGGATCCCCGAGCGATACTGTCCGATGTTGTCGGGATCCAAATCGGTCACTCGGACGGGCAGTTTTCCGGCCAGAGCCCCCAACAGCGCGGGTTGAAGGCCGATGACACCCACTCGAGGAGAACCGAAGCGGTCGGTCAGGTACTCCACCAGCCCCTCTGCACATCGCTTAGGGCCGTCGTCCCGGCAGTGCGCCGTTCCTTGTGCCACGCCCAAGTAGGACAGGAGGGCATTGGCGGTCGCTACAACCAGCGCCCGGTCGAAGTCAGTCTCCAGATCGCGACCAAGGATCTCCTCGACCGTTCCCTGAAAAACCCCAGGAGATGAGGTGAAGGCTTGACCTCGGCAATCACGGAACCGGGCTTCCATCATGAACTCTTTGCCCTTGAGAATCGGGAAGTCGGTGCGTTCAGGCTTGCCGATGGCTTCCTCGGGCGACAAGGGCCGGGCGGAAACCACCTCGATCGTCTCAGCACAGAGCCCGTGCTCGCGGGCGAGTTCCAGAGCGCGATGGCGGAATTGCTCAAGGATACCAGCCGTTTCAGTCATAATTCGTCCCACCTCCAAAAACAACATCATCCAAGGCCTGCGGGCCCAGAGGTATCTGACGGCGGTGCCGCAGAAAGGACGCCCGAAGTGTGGCGTGGGCGCCGACCGGAAGTGTACCAGTTTCGAGCGTCGTCCTCGGACCCGGCCGCGTCGACCAGTCGCCAGCGGCACAGAGCGGACGTGCGGGAGCAGAAGGTCGATCCCAGTGAACCGCACCCGGCAACAGTCAGCCTCGGAGGAGCTCCTGCCCCTGCCGTCTTAGAGCGTCCAGCAGTTGCTCAAGGTGCGCCGGGGTTGTCAGCGGATTGATTATCGTCGTGCGGAGCGCGCCTATGCCATCGACTGTGGAGGGCACGATGTAGAACTCGCCTGATTCGATGAGCCGGCGTCGGAGCTCGAGTTGAAAGGCGCCGATCCGTTCGGCGGGGGCGGCACGCAGAGTGGCCGGGATGTGGCGGAACACCACTATGTTGCATTGGGGAACATGAAGGGGGAGAAAGTCCTCCGCTTCTGAGAGCTTCTCGTAGAACGTTCGACCAAGAGCAAAGGTCACGTCCACCATGTCGGCGAACAGCTGCCGGCCGAACAGCGACCATACACCCCAGAGGCCGAAAACCGTTGCCCGCTTGGTGCACTCAACGGTCCTGACGCCGCTGTCGTATTCGGCCATTCCCGGGGCGGCCGGGTCGAAGAGATAGGGCGCGTCTTGCCGGAACGCATCGAAACTGTGACTCTTCTCCCGGTAGAGGATGAACGTGCAGAGGGCCGGCACGAAGAGCATCTTATGGGCGTCCCACACGACACTGTCTGCCTGCTCCAGACCCGCCAGAAGATGGCGGTGCCGCCCGCTCAGCAGGGCCGCGCCGCCGTGTGCGGCGTCCACGTGTAACCAGACTCCGTGACGACGACAGGCCTCAGCGATTTCTTCCAGGGGATCGAAGGCGCCGGTGGGAGTGGCGCACGCGCACGCGACGACCGCAACCACCGGCTGATTCAGGGAGTGGGCCCGGGTCAGTGCCTCATCCAGACGCCGCGGGTCCATGCGTCCCTGCCGGTCGAGGCCCACGCGGACGGTGTTCCGGCTGCCTAGCCCCAGGATGCCCGCCGCCCGAGCTACGCTGTAATGAGCGTCCGCGTGCACCAGCAGTACGGGCCGGGCGGCGCTATCTGCCAGGCCTTGCTCCCAGGCCTCACCGAGGGCGACATTGCGGGCCGTCAAGAGGCCGGTGAGATTCGCAAGGGACCCGCCATGAGTGGCACTGCCGGCGAAGCTGTCCGGAGCCCATCCGATGGCTTCCCCCAGTTCGCGGACCATTGCCTGCTCCACTGCAGTGGCCCAGGGTCCCATCTCGTAGATGGCCATGCACTGATTTGTGGCCGAGCCGACCGCGTCAAAGAGCCCTGCCAGGGGCACGGGTGCCGGCACCTGGTGGCCGATGTAGCGGGGATCCTGGAGGTTGAGACCACGTTCGAGCATGGTGGTGACGAGGTGCGCGAACCGTTCGGGGCAATCCGTCCCACTTGAGTCGTCAGGCGATGTCTCTGCCCGGTGGAGTGACGCCCTTGCTTCGGTGATCGCGTCGGGCGGGTCCATCCAGGGCAGAACGGGTCCCTCGGATCGCTGAGCGCGGTCGAGATTGAGAGCCAGCAGGTCTGCGAGCCGATGGGCTGACTGGTTGAAAAGCTGAGGGTCGTAGGCGGCCGATATGCGTTGCCGGGCTTGAGCAAGTTCCTCTGAGGTCGTTGACATCCGCGAATCACCTTCGAGTGTGTGTTTTGGAGGTACGCGTATTGTCCACCCCGGACCTTCCGAGGGCAAATGAAGGAGCAGGCCCTGGATGCGGAGCGGTGTGCGGAGCCGGGCGCCGGGTCTGGAGGGCGCGGGTCATCTCATGGGGCCGGGAGGCGGCAGGGTCTCACCGGCTCCGACATTTGGTGTGTCTAGCCGGTGGCTCCTTCTACGACGGCGCCGAGCACCAGTTGTGCAGTCTCCCGCGCACCGTCAAAACTCAGAGGAGGGTAGTGCACTTCCCGGCTTAGAGCGGAAAGGACGTGCCGGCTGAGATCGGTCGCCGAAGTGCCGTCAATGCTCAGCTGTACTCCCGCCCCCAGTCTCTTCTGGCGCGCGGCCACATGCTTCATCTGCTCGCAGTGAACGCGCAAAGGGAAGAAGAGAAAAGGCCGCTGCAAGGCCGTCAGTTCTAGGGTAGTGGCGTTTCCACCCTGCACGATCGCGAGGTCGCATGCCGCGAAGTGCTCGTAGAGCCTGGGAACGTAACTCAGGATATCCACGTCGCGGGGGAGATTGCGCTTTGTCAGGGCCAGCTGAGGACCTGTCACGACGACCATGTGGATATCGGGGAGTTCTTTGCGCACTAGAGGAAAGGCCTCAAAGCACCTTTCTATCAACGCACGCCCGACGGCGGTGCCGCCTACCGAGACCAGGAGCAGGGGTTCCGAGCCGTATCCGAGGGTCGCTCGCAGCCGGGCGCGTTCGGGGAGGTTTCGGGGATCGAACGCCAGCGCGTGGCCGACGATAGCGGTGTTGCGCTCTGCCCAGATCCTCCGCGAGACCCCACGCCGGCCAAATGGGCTGAGAGGCAGATCATCGAGTTCTCCAAGGAAAACGGCCTGGTAGTGGCCTCCTGGATCACGAGCCCAGGCTCGGTTGATGGCTTCCACACCGATCCATTCGACCGGATGGAGAGTCATGCGGTCGAGGCCCAGGAAATCGTAGAGGATGAAACAGGGGCAGCCGGGGTGTGAAGCTCCACCGGTGAGAGCCATGGCGACTTCGTAGGCCTCATCTCCGATGAAGGCATCATATCCACCGCCGGCAATGACCGAGAGCACCAGCCGGCCGTCCGCGGCCCACCTCTTGCGGACAGCCACGGCCCAACGGGTTATATTGAAAGTCGCCGGGCGCATGAACGGCCGAGCAGCCTCGGTCGCGTCAGCGAGGTTCCCGGTCTCAGAATGCAGATGCTCCCCCGCTTCCGCGAGGAGTTCGCGGGCCGGCGAGGACGCGAGCCACTCGATCTCAACGCCGGGAGACAGTTCCCTGAGAGACCCGGCTATGGCCAGGTCGCGGGTGACGTGCCCGAGGCCGATCGAGCCACTGTAGAACAGTATGCGAAGCGGTGGCGGCATCCGGCTCTCTCTTGCGGCGCGGCAGAATCCAGCGGGCCTGGTCCGGACCGATTATAGACAGGCGAACAGCTAGAAGCTCACACCGTACTCGGCTGCCTCGGCTCGGAAGCTCCTTTCGATGGCATTGAGTCGTTTAACGTAGCTGCTGAATCCGCCGACGCTCCGTCCGTAGTACAGAGCCGCGAACCGTTCCCAGTCAGGACTCGCTGCAGCCAGTATGGGAGCGTAGAAGCCGTCCAGGCCGGCCTTCAAGTAGCGACCGAAGGCGGCCATACCGACCTGGGGAGTGGGGAAGGAGTACCAATCCTTTCCGGCCGCCCACACTCGTCCGTCGGAGAGCAGACCCCAAGGCGTGGTTGCTCCGTGATAGCGGAGACAGCCGAAGTTGTTGTGTCGGGCGAGAGTCCCTCCCAGTTTCGGGTCGCCAAGAGATGTCTCCGCCGCCATAATGACCAACTGAGAGAGGGGAGGGATGCCGTACCATTCGGCGTTCTGCAACACCATCTCACCCGTGATGGGACTCTGGTGCGGGCGAAACAGGCAGGTATCCATGAATGCGGCCAACTGCAGTTGCTCTGGTGTATACGAGGCCTGTTCGCTCTCTCCGCCGGTCTGCGGCGCAGCGCCGGCTTGGTCGGAAACCGGGTCCTGGGCCAGGGCTCCGGCCCGATAGAGCACCAGACTGAACTGGGCGCGAGTCAAGGGGCTGAGGGGGTTGAGGCGATCTCCGTCTCCGTTGAACACGGCCTTCATCACCGCAAGGGCCATTTCGGGACGGGCCTTGGGAGAGATGACTCCTTCATCCAAGAACTGGTCTAGGGCATTGTCGACCTGTTGCTCGGAAAGATCTTCCGCTGCTTCATCGAGGGCGAGGCTGCGGATGGTGATAACGGCCATCTGTTCCCGCGTGAGGTGGGTGTGCGGCCGGAAGCTGCCATCTGGGAAGCCGTTCACCCAGCCTGCTGCTGCAGCAGCCGCGACGAATGTCTCGTAGGCTGTGTCTACGTCGGAGAAAGGTGAAGGAGCGTCCGCGTTGGGAGAAGGAAGAGGCAGGTCCTGCCAGATGACCAGCATCTTTGCAGCCTGGGCGCGGGTGAGGGGTTCATCGGGCCGGAAAGCACCGTCTGTGAATCCGTGGACGACACCCTGAGCGGCGAGCGCTTCGATGGCTTCAAAGGCTGCGTCCGTCTCTTCGACGTCGGGAAAGGTTGAGGGTTGAGCGTGGGCGGGTTCCGTTGTCGTGGTGCTGAGCAAGACGGCCGCCAGCAAGAGGACCGCGGCCCAGCCGATGATGGATCTCTTCAATGTCTCTACCTATGTTCGTTTACAGTTCATGAGCGAGGCAGGATCCAGGTCCATCCGGACGCGCGCCGTCCAAGTGCACGCAGGCGGTAAGAACCGCGCATGCGCGCACCGGAAGCAAGGGGATTTCGGCTAGATACGAGGAGTCTCGCGACGCGCTTTGGGCTTGGCCAAAACTCTCCAGCTCGCCCTCTGCCAAAGTCTAAGACTGTGAAGACTGAGGCTGCTCTTTGTACAACGAGGGGGCATGATACCAGACGCGGTGCCCTTCGTCAGTCGTGGAAGGGCCGCCGCGCCGGACCGGCCTCACAGGTGGGCGATCACATCTTCAGTAGTGGTGATGAGGGCGATGGGGGGGAGCATCCAGTCGATAACCGCGCGATGCAGTTTTTCATTCCCGTCCGCACATGTGTCCGAGGGCACGATCAGACTGTAAAGCCGGTCGGCCAGACAGAAAGAGTTGTGCCCTATCGCCATGCCGGTGGCGATGCCGGTGACTATGACCGTCTCGACCCCCAATTCGCCCAGGTGATCGTCCAGATCGTTGAACCGAAATATGTCGAAAGGCCAGTTGTAGAAGATGCGCTCACCGGGGGCAGGAGCGAGCTCGTCTATGACTTCCACATCGGGGGTGCCCTCAAGGTTGATCTTCATTGCTCCGGCCGCTTGCCAGAACGGCCCATAAGCCGGAACCTTGAATTCTTCAGGGTGGCAGGCCGCGACGAAGACCACGGGCAGCCCCCTATCGCGAAAGGCCTTCTGCAGAGCTTGGATGTTGGGGATTATCCCGGCGTCACGAGCAGCCTTGCAGTGACCCATCTGTTCAAGGCTTCCGCCCACCATGCAGAGAGATTTCTGCATATGTACGACAACGAGCGCCGGTCTGCCGGCCAAAGACCAATCAGCCATGGGGTCATCTCCGTTCTCCTTGCGATTACCAGATGATGTTTTCATCGGCCCGTGTGCTCGTCAATGGGGGAGGCTTGCGGCAAAGGAGGCGCGGCGAGCTATGATGGAGGCCGAGCGCAACGGTTTGCTTGGCTCGGGCCTGCGTTGATTTCCGGGCTCACGGTCTCGAAGGGAGTGGCGATGGTTAGGATGGACTACGAGAACAGACACCGGCTCAAGTCGCACGACTTCGCCGTGCTGGACGATTTCGGCTTCGTGTACGATCCGGTCGGGTTCAGATTCTTCAACGCCAAGGAGGAACTCGATGCTCTTGGGCTGGAGCCTCTGGAGGGCACTATGGCCTGGTGTCAGATGCTCCGCAGAGCCCAGGATGGGGAGGTCTTCTATTCTACAGTTGACAACCATACCTGCGAACCGGGCATCTTCTTACCGGGCTATCGCCCGCTCGATCCGCTGGCCTCTTCGGGCCGCATTGGTCCGGCATTCGACATCTACCCGGACGAGCGGGCCAACCGGCGCATCTACCAGCACCTCAGCCTGCTTGCAGAAGGGTCGGTCTACGCGACCGGTTTCGCGCCCCTAGCCCAGCTGAACTTCGAGCCCGATCTCCTGATCGTCGCGTGTGACAATATGGATCAGGGTGAGAGGATCCTCCGGGCCACGCAGTGGGATACCGGCGATGTCATCAGCATGCAGATGACCTACGTGATCGGCTGCAACTGGATGTTCACCCACCCCTACACAACTGGGACCATCAGCACTATCTGGACCGGCATCTGCCACGGCATGACCGGTTACGACCTCTATCCCCCCGGTCTACCCGTGGTGAGTATTCCCTGGCAGCACATCGACCGAGTGCTGCGTAACATCCGGGAGATGCCCCGCAAGCTCCCGGCGCATACCGATGAGAGGGATGAGTCTCACCGCAGGGGCGAGGAACGGCTGGGGGTGGAAGGCATCATCTGATGCGGCTAACGCAGGTGCTAATCCCAGGTGACTATGACGATCGACGGCTCAGTGGCTCCGTCGAGAGCTCCGAGCGTCTTGCCTGCCGCTCGGGTGCTTAGCTCGTCTGGAGTGCCGAACGAGAGGGCTTCCGTAGGGCAGGAAAGGGTGCAGACGGGTTCTCGTCCGATTCCCAAGCAGAAGTCGCACTTCTGCATCTTGCCGTCTTCGCCGAACTCGGGGACTCCGTAGGGACAGGCGGGCAGGCACTTGCCGCAGCCGTCGCACTTCGCACTGTCGACCACCACGATGCCGTCCTCGGGCCGCTTGCTTATTGCTCCTGGTGGGCAGGCCGCCGCGCAGGCTGGGGTGCCGCAGTGCATGCAGGCAAGTGAGAAGAAGGTGCGCGCAACGTGGGGATACTCACCCTGCCAGTCGTCGATGAGCCTCCGCCATCTCACTCCGGTCTCCACGTTGTTGGCGCTCTTGCAGGCTAACTCGCAGGTCCGGCACTGTATGCACCGGCTCGAGTCGAAGTAGAAAGCGTGCTGATTGCTCATCACACTCACGTGCACTTCCGTATCTCAACGAGGGTCTGTTTTGGCATGGCAGTCACTACCGGGTCGAAGGCCTTGTCGGGGTCGGTGCTGTAGAGCACGTTCACGTTGGCACCCCCATCGGTCACCGGATAGCCGGGGAGGTCGAGCTCGTTGCAGCCCTGCCACCAGCCATGGAGAGCCATGACCGTATCCGGCCGTATCCCGGGAGTGTGAACCGCCTTGAGCTTGATCCACCCGTGGGGTGATTCCACTATCACCCAATCGCCGTCGTTGATGCCGCGCGCCTGGGCCGTGTCCGGGTGAACGTGGAGCCAGGGGTGGGGTTGCATCTCCCGAAGATAGGGGATGTTGCGGAGCCATCCGTGGTTGTATACGTCCGACGTGTGGGTATCGAAAAAGGTCAAGGGATACTGACCGAGGAGTTCCGGTGTCGCCGAGGGGCTCTCCGGCGGCTCTACCCACTCCGGCAGGGGACTGAAGCCGTTCTCCTCGAACGTGGTGTTATAGACCGCCACCTTGCCCTGGGGAAGGTAGGGAGCCTTTGACACTCGGGGGCTGGGGGTGGCGAAGATCTCTGCGTACTTCTCGTACATCATGGGTTTGGGGTCGTACACGATCCCGTGAGGATGAGCCCTCAGTTCGCTCATGGTCAGGCCGAGGCCTTCCAGCTGGTAATCCATACACGCTTCGATATCGCCCTGCCAGAAATCGTCTCCGTAGCCCATCTTGACGCCGAGATCGAGCCAGAACTCGTAATCGGACTTGTAGTCGCCCAGCGGCTCTACGACCTTGTTCCTGGCCATTAGCCAGTTTCCCGCTCTGGTTTGCGCCACCTCGAAAGGGTAGTCCGATTCGTACATGGTGGCCACCGGGATGACCACATCGGCCCAGGGCATGGATGAGTTCTCCATGACATCAATGACTACGAAGAACTCCAGCTCCTCAAGTGCCTGCACCATCCTCTTGGAGCCTCGGGTAATCACGGCCGGCTGGGTGCCGGGAGCGATCACGGTCTTGATGGGGTAGGGCTCCCCGGTGAGGACACTGTCGAGACAGCGGTAATATGCTGAGGAGGTGCCCTCGAAGAACGGCTGAAGCCCGGGTGATATCTCCGGGGCGACCAGTTCGTCGACCCACTCTTGAGTGTATCTCTCCCTGAGGTGCACGGATTTGAGCGCCGGCATGGTGCTCCCCGTGGGGACGATGTTACCGCCGGGTCGGTCGAAGTTGCCGGTTATGGCCATGAGGATGGCAATGGCCCGAACCGCATGGTTGGACGAAACCATCTGGTCGAAGGCGTTGCCCGCCAGGATGCAGGCCGACGGCGCGTTCGCGTACATGTGGGCGACATCGCGTATCTGTGCCGACGTTAGGCCGGTTATCGGCTCCGCCCATTCCGGGGTGTACTTCTGCAGGTGAGAGACGAGTCTGTCGAAGCCGTAGCACCACCGGGACACAAAGTCGGCGTCATAAAGCCGCTCGCCTACGATCACATGCAACATGGCCAGAGCCAGCGCTCCATCGGTGCCGGGTCTGATGGGCAGCCACACGTCGGCCTTGGCCGCGTCGGGCTGCATCTCGGGCTTGATGGCTATGAGTTTTGCGCCTCTCTCTCGAGCGTCGAGGATCCTTCTGATGGTGCCCATGGGACTGCCGCAGTACGCGGGATTCGCTCCCCACACGATCATCAGGTCCGTGTGTTCGTAATCTGGACCGGCAACCCCTATCGCCGGGACCCCGAGGGTGTAGGCGAACCCCAGGGCCCGCTGGACGAAACAGATACCGCTGTGGCCGAAGTTCGGACTCCCGTGCGCGATCATGAACCGGTAGATGTAGTCCTTGTAGGTCCGGTGTTGAGGCGAGAGAACGGCCAGCGAGCGGGCGCCGTGCTTCTCCCTCTGCTCCTTGAGCTTGGCGGCGATGACGTCGAGCGCCTCGTCCCAGGTTATTTTCTGGAACTTCCGCTCGCCCTTTGCTCCGACGCGCTTCAGTGGATACCTAAGCCGCTCGGGCGAGTAGAGCCACTGCTGCGATGCGTAGGCCTTCGGGCACAGTTTGCCCTTGTTGATAGGCGATTCCTTCATGCCTTCCACTCTGGTCAGCCTGCCGTTTCGGACGTAACAGTTGAGACCGCACCCGGCCATCGGGCCGCACAAGGAGCAGAAGGTGGAGATCATCTTCTCGCCGGATCTTCCAGGATTCACAAGTCCTATTACCTCTCCAGAGTGTTCCGTTGATCTACTTTCGAGAATCCAAGTACGCCTCAGGCAATCCTGCGCCTGCTAGAAGGTCCCCAACTGACAGTGCTTCACCTTGATACCCAGGTGCTCACAAGCCGATGAGACCGCCATCTTCTCGATGTCCAGTTCGCCGGCAATCTTCCAACAGGTGGCGCAGCCGATCCTCTCGTTGGTTGCCAACCTCTGCAGTTGATCGCGCAGTACGTCCGATATCTCTTCGGCCGGTTCTACGATCCGCCCCTTCGGAGGGTATCCGAAAAGGCCCAGTTGACATTTCGCAATGCGTAGCTCGAGAAGATCGGCCGTCTTGCCGACTTCCGAGGGGGGTACTCCGAATGATTTTGCCAGCTCGTGAGCCTCCGCGCAGGTGACCCGGTCGTCCTGCGCCCTCACCTTAAGCGCGGCTGCAAGGCTGGCATCATGCGTTGTGCCTTCGGGATGCTTGTCTGTGTAGTGTCCTTCGTATTCGTGCGTCATCTAGTTACCTCTAACCAACCCATCGGTCTGTGTGGTCTGTTTTTCCGGGTCACCGCTCCGAGTTACCCGTCAGAGCAGTCTTGTCGCATCGGCCTGCCGAGGCGTCTTGACCACCAGGAACCGGAAGTCGGCGTCGCTCTCGTTAAACAGCCGGTGAGGGATGCGGGCCGGGCTGTCGATCAGCATGTCGGGGCCGACTTCTTGGACCTCTCCGCCGATCTCCACCTTGCCCGTTCCTTCGAGCACGTAGAAGAAGGCGTCCACGGGGGTGAGATGCAGTTTGAGTGCTTCACCCGGCTTGAGGGTGATCATGGTCACTTGGACGTGCTCGGTGCTGTGCAGGCCGCGGGCGTCGACTCCGTGTGGGTTGTCACCCGGAGCCGACTCGAGCGCTCTGACGATGTTCATGCGTATCCCCTTCTCAGGCTAGGCCGTTCTCCGCGTGCTTCTGGGCGATGGTGGCCGCCAGCTGGTCCAGAGCCTTCAAGTCTTCGTCCTTGGGCAGGCCCTTGCAGAGTATGGGTTCGAGGATCTCGGCCTTGAGGTTTGGGACCATCCCGGCGAGGGTCTCGACCGTCTTTCCACCCCAGCTGTAGGAGCCGATGATCGACAGGAAGCGGACCTTGGCCCTCAAGGCGTTTGCCAGGAAGGTCGCGTAGGCCGCCATGGGATGCGGTCCTACCAGGACCGTGGGAGTGCCCACCACTACCGTGCCGGCATCAAGCAGGGCCATGGCCAACTTGCCGATGTCCGTGACGGCCAGATCGAAGAGCTCGACTCGGACGCCCTTCTCGGTCAAGGCTGCCGCCAGGTGATCCACCATCCTTTTGGTACTTCCGTGCATGGACACGTAGGGGATCACCGCCAGGTTCTGAGGTGTTGCGGAGACCCACTCTCGGTAGAGATCAACGATGAACTCGGGTCGTTCGTATATCTGCCCGTGGCTGGGGGCGATCATCTGGATGTCGTAGTCCTTGAGCTTCTCCAGGTTCTTCTCGATTTGAGATCGGAAGGGGGCCATGATCTCGGCGAAGTAGCGCTTGGCCGCTTCCTCGATCCGCCCCTCGTCGGTCACGTAGAGATCGGAGGTGGCGATATGGGATCCGAAGAAGTCGCAGCTGAACAGGATGCGGTCCTCATTGAGGTAGGTGACCATGGTCTCAGGCCAGTGGACCCACGGCGCGTGGAGGAAGGTGAAAGTCTTGCCACCCAAGGGCAGCTGTTCACCGTCGCTCACCGTGAGAAACGCGTCCTCGGGGAGGGCAAGGAGATCGATGAGCATGTCCTTGGCTCGAGGCGTGCACACCACCTTGGCTCCGGGATACTTCTCAAGCACGAGGCCTATGCTGCCCGAGTGATCCTGCTCGGCATGATGGGAAACGATGTAGTCAAGATGGGGGACATCCTTCAGTTGCAGCATCAGCGTAGCGGCCATTGGCGGGTCGACCGTATCGAGTAAGGCCACTTTCTCCGTACCCTGCACCAGGTATGCGTTATATGAAGTGCCGTCCGGGAGAGGGACGAGCGAATCGAAGAGACGTCTCTCCCAATCTATCGCCCCCATCCAATAGACACCATCTTGGATTTTTCGTCTGTTCATTCACATGCCTCCATACGACGTGAGACATCCCTCTCCCGGAATGTCTCGGGACTGTCTCGGCGGACCGAAGGTGTCGCCGGTTACCTGCGGCATCTACTTGCCTGCCATGATAGCGGCAACGTCATCCGCCACGGTACCAATGGGTTTGAGATCGAAGTTCTCCACCAGCACCTTGGCAACGTTGGCCGAAAGGAAACCGGGCAGCGTGGGGCCGAGGCGGATGCCCTTGACTCCTAGATGGAGCAGCGCAAGCAAGACCGCGACCGCCTTCTGTTCGTACCAGGCGATGTCGTAGGAGACGGGCAGGTCATTGATATCGTCGAGACCGAAGACTTCCTTCAATTTCAGCGCTATGACCGCAAGTGAGTACGAATCGTTGCACTGGCCGGCGTCGAGCACCCGGGGGATGCCTCCGATGTCACCGAGCGCCAGCTTGTTGTAGCGGTACTTGGCGCAGCCGGCGGTGAGGATCACCGTATCGGATGGCAGTTGCTCGGCCACCTCGGTGAAGTAGCTACGGGACTTCTGGCGTCCATCGCAACCGGCCATGACCACGAACCGCTTGATAGCCCCCGATTTGACCGCGTCGACCACCTTGTCGGCCAGAGCCAACACCTGGTTGTGGGCGAACCCGCCTACTATGCTGCCTGTCTCGAGTTCGGTGGGCGCCGGGCAGTTCTTGGCCTGGGCGACCACTGCGGAGAAGTCCTTGGCTCCACCGTCGGGACGGTCGGGGATATGCGTGGCTCCGTCGTAGCCCACCACGCCGGTGGTGTATAAACGATCGAGGTAGGTATTGTCCTTCTTGAGGGGGACCAGGCAGTTGGTCGTGAGCAGGATGGGTCCGTTAAAGGCCTCGAACTCCTCATTCTGATGCCACCAGGAGCCACCGTAGTTGCCCACGAAATGGTTGTATTTCTTGAAGGCTGGATAGTAGTTGGCGGGAAGCATCTCTCCGTGCGTGTACACGTCTACCCCTGTGCCTTCAGTCTGCTTTAGCAGCTCTTCCATATCCTTGAGGTCGTGGCCGCTGATTAGGATACCGGGGTTGGCACGCACTCCGATGTTGACCTCGGTGATCTCGGGCTGGCCGTATGTGGTGGTGTTGGCTTCGTCCAGCAGGGCCATGACGGCGACGGCCTTCTCCCCGGCCTTGAGCACCAGACCCACCATCTCGTCCACCGACAGGTCTTTGGTGGTGGAAGCAAGGGCCTCAGCGATGAAGTCATCGACATCCGGGTTGCGGAAGCCTAGGACGGCTGCGTGGTCGTTGTAGGCAGCGATGCCCTTGGTACCGATGATCAGTAACTCCCGCAGAGAACGGACGTCTTCGTTGTCCGTGGCGAGGACCCCGACCTCTATCGCCTTGGTGGCGAAGTCGGCTGGTTCGGCGGACCAGGTGGCCGCTTGGGGCAGGTCACCAGAGAACTCTTTGCCGGTCTTATCCTTGTAGCCGGCGAGAAACTTCTCCCGCAGCTCGGCTTTGCGCTGCAGTCCTTCCTCGATCAAGCTCGTGAACCGGGCATCGTCCCAGTTGGCGTTGGTGATGGTGGCGAAGAGACCCTGGCTGATGAAATCGTCGTTGGCCCGCTCAGTGACACCCAATTCCTTCAACTTCTCCTGGTAGACCGCCATGCCCTTCAGTACGAATATCAGAAGATCCTGGAGATTGGCGGTCTCTTCCGGCTTGCCGCATACGCCCTTAACTGTGCAGCCTGTGTTTTTTGCCGTCTCCTGGCACTGAAAACAGAACACTGTTGCTCCCTTCGTCCAGCTACTCAGGTGGTTACGAACCGTGCGATCAAGAACCGTGCATATCTCTGAAGGCTTATTCCAAAAATAGGGTCAGGCTGAACCTAGCGTTGCTGTCGCCACCAGCCCCAGTGTGATCATGCCACCGATCCGGATGACGGTGAGGAGATTGTGGAAGAAGAGAATAGTGGTGACGGCCCACATTTTTTCCGGCACGGTTGCTCCTAATGACTGGTGAGCCGGTCTCTCTGAGGCTCCGGCGGTTTGAGGATCTTCGCCAGGTCGTTCCACAAGAAGGCGACGCGGCCGACCAAGTCGGTCTTCTTGCCATTCAGGCGCCACTGTGTGACCTCGAGTCTGAGCGAACCCATAACCACGAAAGCCCAGCGTTCCGGTGAAACATCGGTGCGCACCAGACCGGCAGCCATCCCATCAGTGAGAAGGTCCGTGAGGCGGACCCGGTTCTCATCCATATGCCGGAGCACGCAGTCCTGCAACTCACGCCGGCCTTCGCCAATAAGGTCTGGAAAGAGCACGGCTGTCAGGGCAGTGTTCTTGGAGAACTGCTGCGCGTATCCCATGAGGACGAGTCTCAATCTATCGAGAGCGTTAACACCCGTCTCTTGGGCGGTAAGGAATACTCCCAGACTGACTTCGTCTAAGTACTCCATGATGCCCAGGAGCACGTCGGCTTTGCTGGGAAAGTGACGATAGAAGGCGGGCATACTGATGCCGAACCGCTCGGAGAGATTGCGGTAGGTGAGCCCCTCCATCCCGTGCTCGGCGATGAGAGCCAGAGATTCTTCGATGATCTGGGTCTGCCGCTGGGTTCGCATGGTCACTGATACCCGGTAGTTAAATAACGTTAACTAACTGAGTGTAACCGGGCCGGCGGTCGGCGTCAACCGCCCGCTGACTCCCAGAACTCGATCCGGTGGCCTTCGGGATCAAGCATGCGGAAGACTCGGGCACCCCAGGGGTGCGTTTCTATGGGCGTCGGCGCCAGATCTGCCAACTCCGCCTGCCCCCATGCCGCTTCCAGGTCGACCACTTGTAGCGTGAGAGTGATACCGGTTCCCCCGCTACTCCTGATGCAGGCACGCTTTTCGTCGGCAACACTCAGTCGTGAGGTTTCCGTGAGCGAGAACTCCACGAACCAATCGGTCGAGAAGCACACGGGCAACTGCAGCCCTTCCCTGTAAAAACCGACTGTTTCAGCCCATCTTCCGCAGTAGAGGATGATGTTGGAGCCGATCAACCCCGGCTGCATCGGATCTGGTCAACCTTCTTGACGGCGTCCGCCCGCTTCTTGGCCATGCAGAGTCCACAGCCCTGGCGGCAGCCGCTGTTGGGCATGGCAGAGTCGAGGCCGTAATGCAGACACAGCCGCCGCTCCTCCGCCCTGGACGGTGAGCGGCCCTCCTCGATGTTTGGTGCGTCTTCCACGTAGGTCTTCGGATACGGTAAGACAAGACGGTCACCCGACACGTGGATTTGGTCGGCAGGTACCAGCACTGTTTTGGCGTCGGTGATTTCGAGCAACAGCCACGCAGTGCCGAACTTCCTGCGGGCGTAGCCTGGGCCGACGATCGAGCCGATCCTTCGGCCGCTCGCGTCGAAAAGATCTCGACCCTTCCATGCAACGAGTTCATCGACCTGCAAAGCCATCGCCACCCCTTCGTGTTTGGAGTCGCTCCTTGTCTACCGCAGGAACGACCGGAAGAAACACGGACACTCTTGGTTGAGGATTTGGCCGGGCGCGAAAGAGGTTGGAGACGGCTGGGCGGCTGGGAGTCAGTTGTGCGCCCTCACTGTAGCCACGTCCGATGCCCGAGCGGCCGCCCGCAGGTGTTTCTGTCTGATGGTCAGCACGGCGAGCATGCCGCTCACCGCTATGCCACCGATGATGAGTGCAGACCACGTGTAAGTCTGATCGGCGGGGAAGAACGCGCTCTCAGACCCATCCGGAGTGGCGACCTCTACGGCCACCTCGCGTATGGTCAAGACGTAGCCGACTACGGCCGACGCGATGGACGATCCGAGACCGGCAGCAGTGTTGTAGATGGTGCTGACCAGGATCCCTTCCTCGGGCAAGACCGCCTCTGCTGCGACCGTGTAACTCGCGGACCCGGCCAGCGCCGGCGGCATCCCGGTGGCGGCTACCCAGAGCAGCGTGAGCCACATGGACCCGTGTGCGTAGGCCAAGCCGAAGCCGGCGAGGCCGAAGGACACTCCCAGGAGCATGGTCCATTTGGCGGTCAACGTCCGCATGACGGGAGTCGCGAGAGCGGAGACGAAGGCCATGACGGCGGCTGAGACGGCAAGAGCCAGCGAGACTTCGAACAGACTTTTACCGAAGCCGAAACCACTCGCGACTGGAGTCTGGAACAGGTAGGGCATCGCGGCCGCCGGGATGACGAGTCCTATGGCGATGGACAACCAAACAACCCCGCCCTGCCAGACTCCCATGCGCTTCAGGACGCGCAGGTTGATTAGCGGGGCCGAACACCGTAGTTCCCAGAAGACCCATAGGGCCAACACAGCGATCCCCGGCAGGAGCAGACCAAGCAGCTTTTCGCTGTTCCAGCCCCAAGAGTTCGCCTGGCTCAGCGGGAGCAGCAGCAGCACCGCCCACGCGACCAGTCCTACGCAGCCCACGTAGTCCGCCCGGACGCCTTTGGTGCGTTTCGTCTCTTTGATGTAGCCCAGAGTGAGAAAGAGGTCGACGGCGCTCGCGCCGGCCAAGATCCAGAACAGAGTGCGCCAGTTGCCTCCAGTTCTCCATATCAGTCCGCTCAGCAGATAAGCGACCACGGCGCCCAGCCCCATGGCGAGGACGATCATACTGATTGCCCGGCGCATGGCTTCGCCACGCCAGTAGCTGGCGATAATGCCGATCGCTAGGGCCTGCACTGCCATCGCACCCCCCTGGATGATGCGGCCCACCACCAGAAGCGTGAGGCTTGTCGTCAGCGCGGCTATCAGACTCCCAACAAGAAGGAGGGCCAAGGTTACAGTTAGCATCCGTCGGTTGCCAAGAGTGGCACCCAGAGCGGCGGCGACACCACCCACACCTGTGGCTACGACATGGAAGGCGGCGGTTGCCCACACCACCTCGTTGACCGGCCGTCCGAATTCCTCTGCCAGCGCCACCATCTGTGGGAACATGCACACGCTGGCGATGTTGGCCAATACCGTCGCGAGCATGAGGGTGCCGACGACTACCCAGCCACTCTTCCCCAGGGAGGTGGCGGAGGTGGGGGCAATGACCGGCCCTTCTCTTCCGCCGGTCATGTTTTTGTTACCGGGACGACTGTGTCGTCATACTTCAGAGTTGAACTCACCAAGAGATTCACCAGGGAACCGTCGGACAGCCAGGGAGACGAGATGACTCTCCTCAGAAACGCATGCCGACCATCGTACAACTTAAGAGCCGTGCGTGCATGGCCGGACCGTCTCACAAGACGGCGAAGCCCGGTCGGTAAGACCGGGCTTCGACAATTCCATCCGGTGTGGAGACTTAGAGACCGGCGCCACCGGGCCTGTCAGCGCCCTGGTCGCCGGCATCACGGGGACCGGCGGTGAAGGGTGCATCCAGCCCGCTGCCGTCGGAGACCCCGTCTCCAGCATTGGGAGCGGGACCAGGGGCTTCGAAACTCGGGGCGGCCATCGCTGCGGTCATCAGGCCGATGACCAGCAGGGCGGTCAGCACCACCAATACGATCAGTCGTTTGGCAGTCTTGCCGTTCACCAAACACTCCCTTCTCCGCAGATTTGGACAACACATGTTTATCGGCCGTGAAGGGGGGGTTCCTTTAGCGTCTAGGCAGGGAGGGATATGGTGAACCGGGTTCCGGCTCCGAGGTGGCTCTGTACATGGATGCTACCTCCATGTGCTTCCACGATGGCCTCAACGATGGCCAGCCCCAATCCGGCTCCCGAATCCTTCTTATGGGCACTCCGATAGAACCGTTCGAAGACGTGCTCAAGAGTAGCCTCGCTCATACCTTCGCCCTCATCTCTCACCCACAGCGTCACACTTCCCGGCTCACGGCCACCTCCCAGAGCGACCACCTGGCCTTCGCCGGTATGCTGGACGGCATTCTGCATGAGGTTGAGAAAGACCTGGGTGAGACGGTCCTGATCTGCCCTCACGGAGCCTACCGGGATGCTGTCGATACGCCAACTGCGCTCTCCTAGATGTGGGCCCTGGGCCACCAACGATTGCAGGAAGCCGGCGAGAGCGATGTCCTCCTTGCGGAGGAAATCAACCCGGGTAGCCCGGGCCAAAGTCAGCAGGTCGGCCACGAGGCGGTTCATCCGGTCCAATTCGTCGAGCACCAGTTCGTGCTCCTGTTTGACGAAGGCCGGATCAGGAGACTCTTGCCGATCGAGCACCTGCAGGTGACCCTTCATTATGGTGATGGGCGTGCGCAGTTCGTGGGACGCATCCGAGATGAACTGCTCTTGGGCGGCGAAAGCCGATTGAAGCCGGTCGAGCATGGCATCCATAGTGAGAGCCAGCTCTCCTATCTCGTCTCGCGGCCCCGAGTATTCGATCCTGCGGGAGAGGTCCTCATGAGATATGGCGGCGGCCGTGCGGGTGATCCGCCGGACTGGATCGAGGGCTCTGCCCAACAAGATCCACGAGCCCAGGCCCACCACAATGCAACCGAGGGCTCCTCCGACTGCCAGCAACATCAGCAGCCGACGCAGCGTGTCGTTGATGCCGGCCAGAGAAGCGGCTATCTCCACGGCGCCCACCTGCTCACCGGCGGACATCACGGGAGTGCCCGCCACTCGGTAGGGCCGGTCGTTCAAGGGGATGTCGAGCAGGAAGAACTCCCCGGAATCGATGAGGGTTTGGGTCGATGCCAGGTCCTCCAAGCGCAGCTCGTTGGAGTTGGTGACTACCGTACCGTCCTCGGTCTGTAGCGAGAAGACGTAAGCGCCTTGTCGTAGGGAGTTTGACTGCGGACTGGAAAGATAAGACTCGGTAGCCGCCGCCAAAGTCTCTGCGTCGGTCGCCGAACCCACCACCTGCTGGTAGTGGTTGAGCTGTTGAAGCAAGTGCGAATCGAGATCGCCGCGCAGTTGCCGGCCCAGAACTGAGTACGTCCCCAGGGCACCGACCACGGCGATGATGACAACGCCGAACACGAACCAGAGAGTCAGCCGAAGTCTCAAGCCGTCCGCGCTTGTGGTGAGCGGAAGCGGTAACCTCCGCCGCGCACCGTCTCGATGAGCGACTCCTCATGGGGCTCGTCGAGCTTGTTGCGCAGATACCCGACGTAGACGTCGACCACGTTCGTGCGCGGATCGAAATCGTAGCCCCACACCCCATTCAGGAGTTGCGAACGGCTGAGTACTTGGCCTTGGTGTCGCAAGAAGAACTCCAGCAGGGAGAACTCGCGGGAGGTCAGATCGAACGTTCGGCCGCCGCGAGAAGCTCTATGCGCTTTCAGGTCAAGGGTGAGATCACCGGATTGCAGGACCGACCCCTGCTGCTGCCGGTCGTGGCGGAGTTGAGCCCGGATACGGGCGACCAACTCGTCGAAATCAAAGGGTTTCGGCAAGTAGTCGTCGGCTCCCAGGTCGAGACCCTTGACCCGGGAGGGGACGTCGCCACGAGCAGTCAGCATGATGATGGGGGTGAGCTGGTCGAATTTGCGTATCTCGGCCAGCACCTCAAAGCCATCCATGTCGGGAAGACCCACGTCGAGAAGGACTAGGTCCCAGTGCCGGCCCACTCGGAGCCGTTCGAGAGCCTCGCCGCCCCTTTCGACCGTGTCGGTGGTGTAGCCCGCACCCTCCAGCCCCTGGGCGATGAACGACGCTACTCGGGACTCGTCTTCAACCAGTAAGAGACGCACTGAGTTCTCACCTGCCTTGCCCGTTGGATGAGGGTCCGTTCATCCCACTGGTGGGCGGAGCCCCTTGGGTGCCGGTAGCGGAGTTCGATCCGCGCACTCTGCTTGTCGGAGTTATCTCCTCGGGACGGGTTGTGGACGTGGGATTCCCTTCGCCGGCGGAAGGGGGATTCTCCGGATCAGGTTCGACCGAGGGACCGTTCTGATCTCCAAGCCCGGCTTTCACGTGGACCTCGCCCGTGACTATCGTCGTCTTGCCGGCGCGTACAGTCGAGCCGGGTCCCATCGATTCTCCCTGGCCGGGCTGAGAACCTTGTTTCCCGCCCTGGGCCTGACCGGGTCGTTGCTCTTCAGATGAGGACTCCGCTGTGGTTGAGGTAGTGGACCCCGTGGAGGGGCCTGTGCTCCCCTCGGCGGGGGGCGCATCCCCGATCTGGATGGCCGTCACCGCAGAGGCATGACCGTTTGGGGTGTGGCCAAGGTCCAGCGCCAACAGACCTACAGCAACGACTGCGACCACAAGGATCGCAGCCACCAGAGGGACGGCGAGACGACGGAGCAGAGAGGTCAACAATCTCACCAACCTTCCATGTTCACCAATCCTGGGGGCCTTGGCCTGGAGGAATGTTACCAGAGCGCTGCATCGTACTCGGGAAGGGGCTGCGGGCCGGCCGGCTTGCGCCGGCCGGCCCGCAGGAGTAGCTCCGCGGTTTCTGGACCTGTCCCACAGATCTGTGAAGTGCGCCTTGCACTGGGTGGCTGAACTGGACGGCTAACGGCCGGGACCGTTGCCACCTAGGCTGGAACCAGCTGCCCTGTTCCCCTGGGCGCCTTGACCGGCTGTGTTGCTCGGCGTGTCAGGGCCGGGGCCCGCATTGCCGGCGCGACCTGATCCGAGGTCGGTCGCTGGGCCGTAGGGTCCGTCTCCGTCGCAGTCACCGGGGCCGTTACCGTTACCGTCTCCGTCGCAGTCACCGGTGCCATCACAATCGCCATCTTGGAGGCGATCGCGGGCCTGTGCTTGGGCCTGATCACAGGTGCCGTCACATTCAGCGGTGCCGTCACATTCAGCAGTGCGATTCTGCGCCCGATTCAACGCGCCGTTGAAGTTTCCGGCTTGAGTCGCGGCTCTGTTCTGAGTCTCGACCCCAGTGTTCTCGGTGGTGCTCTGAGTCTGAGTGCGAGTGGGCTCGCAGGTTCCGTCACATTGTTCCGCGTCAGGGTCCTGGGGGCGGTCGCGCTGCTGGAGCGGACCGGCACCGTCGGGGCAGTTACCGATACCGTTGTTCGCAGAACCTCCTTGGAACGCTTGACCGTTGACCGCCTGTTCCTTCTGGGAATCTCCGGCGGTGACCGCGTACGCGGAGCCGGCGATGACCAGGGTCAGGGCAACAACGAAAACGATCGCAATGATCGTCTTGTGGTTGCGCATCTTTGACCTCCTTGATCGAGATGACTGTCTGATCGTTCTGGTAGGCCTGTTGCCTACTGTTTCAAGTGTGGAAGAGCGGTATGAGAGGAGGATTAGATTGAGATGAGAAGTCTCTTATGAGCGGAGAAGCCTCTTCTGGGCGGCTCAGTCACCGAGCGGCGTGGTCGACATATGCACGCACCTCACTCAGCGGGAGACCGTATTGCTCGGCCAGATCACGGAGTCGAGTACTGAGGGGGATGTCTTGCGGGAGATCGAATTCAGCGAGGAAGTCCCCGATGTCGGCGCCCATGAACTGCATGGCACCGAGGGTGGTGCTGCCTCGGATCTGCTGGTAGTCAACGTTCATGGCCGCACCGTCGAGTCCTTCTTCAATACCCTCCAAACCCGGCTCTATCAACTCCTGCCGGCCACCGCCGTTGCCCGAACCTCTCCCGCCGCCTGCGATCTTGAAATCGCCGGTCAGATTGGTGATGAGGATGGGAAGCACGAAGGCAGCGATAGCGATAGCGGCGAAGACCCAGGCGGAGGTGGATACGCGTTTCGAGCGGCCCGGTTTGGCACTTGCTGGGCTTGGGGTGTCGGTGCCTTGGGAACGGCCTGAGGGGACCAGGCCGCTGAACCAGGTGTGGAGGCCCAGTGTGTTGCAGCCTCGCGTGTTCTGAGGGCAAGCTTCAATGCACTGAAGACAGCGCGTGCATTCTATGCTGCGTATGGTCGTGCTCGCGCAGAGGTCGATGTTCACAGGGCATACCTTTGTGCACCGGCCGCAGTCGGTGCAGGTCTGGGCATCGCGCTTGATACGTATGAACGAGAAGGAGTTGAAGATCCCGTTGAAGGCACCCAGGGGGCAGGCGTAGCGGCAGAACGGTCGCGGCACGAAGAAGGAGATCACTACCGTCGCAGCCGTCACGACATACCCGGTTAAGGCAATCTCGTCGGTCCAGATGTGATAGAGGGTGAAATATGGGTCCCAATCCTGGAATATGAGACGGCCCGTCCGGGCCGTCTGGACCAGCACCCAGACGAGGACCGCCCACTTCAGGTATTGAAGCGCCCCATCGAGCCATCTCGGCAACTTATTGTAGGCACGCGGCCAGAGGCGCCGGCCAATCCAGCCCAAACCTTGTTGGATCGAACCGAGTGGGCATATCCACCCGCAGAATGACTTGCCGGTGAGGATCAGACCGACAAGCAACGCCAAGAGCATCACAAACACGGCCGCGTGCAGCTTGGCCACATAACCTCCTTCCACGAAATAGGTGTAGAGGTTGACCACCCCGCCGAATGGGCAGATGGTATGAAGATTCGCCGCCCACCGTTCCCCCGTCGTATTGGCTATGACGATCACCAGCACGTACGCGGCAACGGTCGTCTGGATGGTGTATCTGACCAGTTGAAGCGCTCTCGGACGCCTTGTCCGCATTCTGCTCCTCTTTCCTCGATAGTGACCAGTCATTATGACCCATGGTGATGCTGGCCGGGAATGATGAGAAGCAGGTGAGAGTCAAATGAGAATCGTCTTAATCGGGAATGTTTCTCACCAACGGACTGAGCTCCGGCGGTCCGTGGGGGCGGCAGTTGCAGTCACCCACGAGCTGAATGTGGGAGACTGACCGAGCTAGGGACGGCGATCAGCGAGAGGTGAAAAGGTGCCGAGACAGCCATTCCGCAAACGTCGATACCGTCGTTTTTCAGACCTCCGGCGGGATCTGGGAGTACTGCTGCGGCGGCGTGCCCTCATGAAGAAGCTGCGTAGCGGGCACCCGATCGATAGGGGTTTCCAGGAGCGCTTGATGATGGCGGTCACCGAAGTGAATGGCTGTCGTTACTGCGCTTACGCCCACGCCCGGATGGCTCTGGCGGCCGGCCTCACCCGGGCCGACGTGGAAGAACTATCGGCGGGAAGTCTCGAGGGGTCTCCACCGGAGCAGGTCCCGGCACTGCTCTACGCTCAGCATTGGGCTGAAACGGACGCCGCGCCCGATCCCGAGGTGCGATCCCGCCTCGTTGAGACGTACGGAAAGGAGAAGGTCGAGGCCATCGAATTGTCTTTGCGCATGATCCGGGTCGGTAATCTTCTGGGTAACACCTCGGACTACCTCCTGTACCGCATCTCCTTCGGTCTTTGGGGGGGCAGGTGAGGCCGCGGCCCACCGTTCGACTGCGCGCTGTTCTTCGGGCGGGACGGGTTCGGAGCGTTGCCGTCTGTCTCGTGCTGTTGGTATTCATCGTGGGGTCTCTAGCCACGTGTGGCGAGGATGTCTCCTCTGGGGTCTCAACGGTTCCGGGCACGGAGCCCACGATCGCCTCGCCGGTCACGGAGGGTTTGCCGGCGACGGAAGATGGGCTGGACACGGAGGGCGGACTGGACACAGAGACCGGACCGCTCCCAGAAACCGGATTGATTGCGGAGATCGTGGTCGTGTCTACGGAGGGGGGTGGGTCCGTGGCTGGTTCCAGCTGGGTGCCGGGCGCGGTGACTGTTACCGTTCTCTACGACAACACCGTTGCGCTTCCAGGTACCCGGGCCGACTGGGGGTTCGCCTGCCTGGTGACAGGATTTGAGCAGACGGTGCTGTTTGACACAGGTGCCGACGGGGGGATCTTGACCTCCAACATGGAGGTCCTGCAGATCGTACCGCAGGACTTGGACGTAGTGGTGCTCTCGCACGAGCACGGAGACCACATCGGGGGACTGGGTGCGATCGTCGCTCAGAACCCCGACATCACCGTGTACCACCCGTCGTCGTTCTCTGAGCGGTCGACGGCAGCGGCGCGAGAGGCCGGGGCCACCTTGGTACCCGTCGAGGGCGCGGTCTCACCGGGCGAGGGTCTCACGGTCACTGCACCCACAGGTAGTCCCAAGGAGTCTGCTCTCCTCCTGGAGACTGCGCAGGGGCAGGTCCTCGTTGTAGGATGCGCTCATCCGGGCGTCGTGGAAATGGTAAAAGCAGCTTCCGATCTTACCGGACGGCCGGTTCTTGCGGTTCTAGGGGGATTTCACCTTCTGTCGCACTCGGTGGGAGAAGTGGATCGGATCATCCAAAGTCTCAGGGGACTGGGGGTGGAGCGGTGTGGTCCGGCTCATTGCACGGGCGAGGCGGCGATTGCTCGACTGCAAGACGCCTTCGGCGATGGGGCCATAGAGATGGGCGTGGGTTCGAGGGTGACCTTCTAGGGCACTCCGGCCCGTCGGTTCGATTCTCCTGGTTCAGAATCGAAATACCATACCGCTCTTACCGGGCGTCACTTGGTCTCCCAGGGCATCTTCTAGGAGAGTAGTGGGGGATCTTCCGGTGCAGTGACAAGGGAGCAGAGAATCAGGAGCCAGCCGTCTCATAGCTAGGATGGTCTGGTCTACGCGCTCACGGCCGGCATCCATCAGGTGGAACCCTCCGATCACAGCGCGAAGATGCGGGTCTCCGGTGAGGCCGACTATATGATCAAGCGTGTTCACCGGACCCGCGTGGGCGCAACCAAGGCAGACGACCGTTCCGGTCTTCGTCCTGATCCAGAGGGCCAGATCGTCCTCGATCAGGTCAGGTCGTTCGCCTTCCGGATCGAGGAAGAAGGGCCCCCCAGTGTCCTCGTAGTCCGTTAGACGGGGGACAGGGCCGGTCAGTCCCACCACATCGGTGAGCATGGTCGGTTTCTCGACCCAGTGCAGGTGATCTGAAGGCACACCCTCCAGTGCTTCCTTGGCTGCCTGCGGGATCCCTATGGATTTGGCTTTGCCGTCGCGGATGGCGTACCGTGCCTGCACGACTCCTGGGTGGCAGTAGACGTGGAGGTCCGGGGCCGACCGGATGACGGAGGCGATCCCGCCGGTGTGGTCATAATGGCCATGGCTGAGGACGAGGATGTCGGTCTTGGAGAGATCGACTCCCAAGGCCTGTGCGTTGGGCTCGAGCGAGGGACCTTGCCCGGTATCGAACAGGATCCGCCTGCCCAAGATCTCTATCCAGAAGGAGAGCCCGTGCTCGGTGCAGAGGCCGTCCTCGGCCTTGTTGTTGTCCACCAAGATAGTGACGGTCGCATCCATGACAGCCATCCTTTGCCGATATCTTCTTGTCGAGATCTACTGCCGGTGGAGTCAGGTGAGCTGCTTCTGAGCAAGCTCAGACAGCGCGAGCAGAGCATTGCCACGATCCGCCAGGACGGTCGCCCAGGAACGCAGTAGCTCTCGCCCGCGTGGTTCCACGGTGTATGTGCGTCGCAGTGGCCCGGCGTCGCCCGATTCCCAAGAGGAGCGGATCATCCCCGCTTCTTCCAGCAGCCGCAAGATGCGATAGACACTGCCGGGGTCCACGTACAGCTGGTCGCCCACCAATTGCTGCACGCGGTCCACAAGCGCATACCCGTGCCCGCTCTCCTCGGTCAGAGCTATGAGCAGGGCGGTCTCGATGAAGGAACGCTTGTTGTCTCCGATGCCGGTACCCGCCAGCGCGGTGGTGTCCACTACGCCGCCGCCCCTCCGGCCCTTCGGGCCCGCGTTCCCTCCTCCGGCTCCCTGTCCCCGCCGCCGTCGCTGGTGTCCTCCCGGTCCGTTCATGTTCTCCCGTTTTCATCAGGCACGGCGGGCGCAACAGCGCGGGGCGCCGATCGGGTCAGCATGTGAGTCCCAACGGGCGCGCCCACTCCGTTCGCGACGACCGGGCACTTGACCTTGAATAAGAAGAACACATTTCCGGGCTCTTCGTTCAGAGATTCAAAGTTGCCCTGCCCCTTGGCGATGACTAAATCGGAGTCTGCAAATCGTTGTCGAAGCTCTTCGCTGCAGTCGGCCAGTATGGTGCCGGGCGCGTCCGAACCATTGTCTATGACCTCCACGATGCTGTCCAGCCCGACTGCCTGCGCGTCTACCCGGGTGGCATCGTTGAGGACGGGTGAGCCACGTACGACCACCGTCACCCGCGCCGGTCCGAGCTGTTCCACCAGGAGCCGGTCCAGCGCGATCTCCCCAGCATTGTCGGCCAGGTAGAGGATGCTGTCGGCAAACTCCAGCTCATGACGGAATTCCTGGTGGTCTCCCGCCAAAGGTTCCTTCAATGCCTGCTCTACGGCCAGTCGTAGGTCGGTGTCGTTCAGAGCTGCGGTAACGCCCATGTCAATGGCGTTTCCGGCGACAGCTACGCGCAAGGCGGTGTCCAGAGGGTCGGACGCCGCATCTATCAACGCCCTCAGATGGGGCAGAAGACTGAGGGCCATGAGATTCTGCCGCTGTTTCGCCGCTCGGTAAGGATCGTCATCGGCTATCGCCGTGTGGAGACGTCGGTGAATGTGCTGGGCGAAGCTGGGGGGTGATTGACTAAGATCGGCCTCTCCCATCCAGACCAGCATCTCGCGCACGATGGCCTCGTGCATGTCTGGATCGTCGGAGACCGTTCTCGCCGCCTCGAGAGCCTGACGGATGAAGCAGGGAATGCAGTCCAGCGATGATCTCATGATCTTTTGTATTCTCTCAGGTTTTGGGGCTATGAATCCGAAGACACGGCCGTGTCCGCCCCTTCAGACGGGCACGGCCGTGACCGCATCGATTGGGAGCAGCCGGCTACTCAGTACCGGTTTCCAGATCGGAGAGCCGCTTCTTCACCAGATCCAATTCCGCCTGGAGGGCATCGGCCTGGTCCTTCAGCGTCTGCTTCTGGATTTCGGGATCGGGCTGGACATAAGGGCCGGCGTATCCGCCATAGCGGGCCCAGCCCGGCAAGCCGGTGGCGTAATACATGTTGCGCCAACCTCGGCCTCCGCCGCCCCAGTTGCCGCCGCCCCAGTTGCCTCTGCCGGCTCCGAAACCTCTGCCGGCTCCGAAACCTCTGCCCAAAGCGACGCCGGCGTAACCGGGATTGGGATTGCCCGCACAGTACCCGGCTGCACGGCCGGTCATCGGACCCATGCCTCTTGGTCCTGTTCTATCTCCACCTGGCATTTCAAGATCCTCCTTCTGACTCTACGTGTATGGCGTGTCTTCCGTCGTTCACAACACTTCGGTCGGAGCTGCTGCCCACCGAACGGTCATCGTTCCCTGACCATAGCCGCCCCGCATTTGGGGCAGGACTTCTGATTGCAGGGCTGTGCAGGCACATGAGGCTCACGGTAGCCGCACGAGGGGCATATGCATGCTCCTCCTGGGCCTGCGGCCCTAAGTCCGTTCATTCCACCGCCGCCGCCTCCGCGAGGAGGGCCGGTCTGGTCGCCTCTAGGCATTTCGCTCCCACCTTTCAAGCGATGTGATCTCCGCTGTTTTCTCAATGCGCCTATATCGTAACACGACTTAGATGTGAATACCATCTAGCTAATGGATGTAAACACTTGGCGGCGGGCCAAGCAGCGTCAGGCATCCGCAACAGGCATCAGAAACGGCTCTGCGTGGTAGAGTCGGAGACACGCAGAGCGCATGCACCGTCTCTTGCGCCGTTGACCATCGAGACAAGAGGTCCTTGCATGAGGTTGGTGATCCCGGGTCGAAACACCTATGACCTGACGCACTTGATACTGGACATGAATGGGACCCTGGGACTGGACGGGGAGTTGCTCGACGGGGTGGCAGAACGGCTCGTTTCGTTGCATAAGGAGTTGATGCCCGTGATGGTCACGGCCGACACGCACGGAGGAGCGTCGCGGGTGGGAGAGTCTTTGGGGATCGAGACCGTTGTGCTCACGATGGGGAACCAGGCTGAGGAGAAACTCAAGGTCCTGCGCCGTTTGGGGGCCCACCAGTCGGCTGCTATCGGGAATGGCGCTAACGATGCCCTGATGCTCGAAGAGAGCGCCGTGGGCATCTGCGTGGTCGGAGCGGAAGGTGCCGCGACCGTGGCGCTGCTGGCTGCCGATGTCGTGGTCACGGATATCCGGGACGCTCTTGATCTGCTCCTAAAACCTCAACGACTGGCGGCCACGCTCCGTGTTTAGCGGGACCGGCACGTGGCGCAAAGTTGGGATAGTGGCGCTGGCCGTCGTGGCGGGTGCGTGCTTCTTCGGCGTCGGGTTGATATTGACCGGGATCATCGCGGAACCGGAGACTTTGATCATCAACGTCGTCAGATGGATCCTTCGCAAGTGAGGTTCGCCAACAGGCGGTCTTCCCACTGGCTAAGAGGTGTGCAGCACCCGGCTATCCAGCAACTGCACGTCGACCAAAGCACCCTGCTCGAGCATCTCATATCCTTCCGGGATGCAGATCAGGGCGTCCTTTCCAGCCATGCTTTGCAGGCGACTCTTTTGCTGCAGGGGAACGACTGTCAGCCGACCGTCTGTCCGCTCGATCTTCGCGTGGATGAATTGGGTCCAGTGACCGACTCCTCGGACCGTCGCGGCAAGCCGGGCGGTGACCATGGGGAAGGTCGACCCGGTGTGGCCACGCATCCGAAGCACACCGGGCAGAGCTATCTGCAGAAAGGCCATCTCGTTTGATGGGGGACCACCCGGCAGGCAGAAGAAGGGTTTGCCCTCAAGAAAACCGAAAGTGATGGCCTTCCCTGGGCCCATCCGGACTCGGTGGTATACGTTCTTCCATGATCGCGATTCGAGCACCTGTAGTATCAGGTCGCGCTCACTTCCCCAGATACCGCCGCTGGAGATGAAAGCGTCAACATGATCGACGTTCTGCTCGATCGTCGACCGCAGTGCTTCTTTGGTGTCTCCGGCGAAACAGACCCGGCTGGAGATCCGGTAGGTGGAGAGCCATGCACAGATCTCCGTGATGTTGCTGGCATAGAGCATTCCCTCGGGTAGGGGCCGGCCTGGGGCCACCACCTCATCGCCGGTCGCTATGACACACACCACGGGGTTTGTGAACACCGGGGCCCGGTCGATACCCGCGGTGGCCAGAAGTCCGACAAGAGACGGCGTCACGTGTTCGAAGGTCCTTGCGACAGTCTGTCCCCTACGTATGTCGGTGCCTCGTGGCAGTATGTTCCTGCCCGGTTCGGCAGTGTTATGGCACAAGAGGGTGTGGCCGGACACGGTGGCGAATTCCTCGGCCAGCACGGCATCGGCTCCCTGGGGAAGGGGCGCGCCCGTGGTCACTCGAATCGCCCGGCCGGATGTCGCTCGGAGGGCGGTGGAAGCTCCGGCTGAGACACTGCCCAGCAAATGGAGGGCGACGGGGTTGTCCGCGCGGGCCCCCTGCAGATCCTTAGAAAGCAGCGCATAGCCGTCTTTGAGGGATGCATCTATGGAGGGACTATCCACTCTGGAGATGATATCGCCGGCAAGCACCCGGCCGGTCAGGTGTTCCAGAGGCAACTCCTCGGAGCCCAAAGGGGTGATGCTGGATAGGGTGAGTCCGAGGGCTTCGGCGAAGCCGATCTCTTTCTTCATTGCCCTACCGGGCTTCTGGTCGCAGCGGCCTCGGGCACCTGCTCTTCCCCTTTCTTGGCCAGTCGTATTTGAGAGGGTAGCACCAACCCGGGTTGCGTCCGCGGAGCGTGCTACCGGGAATGTCTGGGATCTTCTAGAGAAAGACGCCGGGTGTGGTGATGTCGTCTCGCCGTCTTCCGGCCTCGCTGAGGTAGCATGTGCACAGCAGATGTGGACGGCTCAGCCGGCGGCTGGAGCCGGCATGGCGTCCGGCAAGGCCGGCGTCGAGATTTCGGGAGGAAAATAGTGAAGATCAAGCGGCGCGACGAGGTGCCTTTGGCACAGTCAGGCTACGAAGGCGTGGAGAAACAGGTCGTCCTTGGGCCGGCCGATGGTTCGGATGAGATCGTTCTGCGCTACTTCAGCGTGGGCGAGGGCAGTGCGACCCCCTGGCACACTCACGACTTCCCGCACCTGGTCAAGGTAGAAGCCGGGCGAGGGGTCGCGGTGACCCCAGACGGCTCGGAGACTCCGGTCGGCTTGGGCGACTATGTGTACGTGGCTCCCAACGAGATGCACAACTTCAAGAATACCAGTACCGATCCGTTCGAGTTCGTCTGCATCGTGCCCGCGCGGGGTGAGCCGACTTCGACACCGGCCTAAGACGGGAAAGGTCGGCGCTTCCGGAACGACTTCACTGTGAGGCCCTTCGGGAGGCGCAAGCGGGTCCAGGTGCGGCGACGGCCCGAGAGCGGCGACGGCCTAGAAGCGGCCGCGGATCCGAGCGGCTGCGTCCTGAGTGGGCCGCGGACCAAAGGCGGCTGCAGCCCGAAGACGGCTGCGGCCCAGAGTTAGCCGACGTCGGACTATGCAGGCGGTCTACTTGTCCTCCAACTGTTGTTCGACCTCGGACATCCGGCCCTCGGCCAGCTCTTGGCATATCATGGTCTTCCCGCACTTAGGGCAGGCGGGTACTTCGTGGGAGACGGTATGCCCGAGGTACTCAAGCACCGCCTTCTTGGGCACCAGTTCGACGTTGCATTTCGCGCACTTCCAGGTTCTTGCTTCGGAATCCACCGCCATCACTCTTTCTGTCCGAGACGCATACGGTGGTAGTAGGCGGAGCAGACCTCGTACGTGTTCGGGGCGGTCTCCCGGTACTGCACCCAGTAGGTGATGACCGGCTTGATCAGACTGCACATGCTCATGCCGTCCTTCTCGTCATAGAACTTGTCGCAGTAGGTCTCCGCCCGCCAGATGGCTTCCTTCAGATCGGCCTCAGATATGAGCTTCTGATCCATCTCCTTCTGTAGATCGTCGCTGATGATCAGTCTCAGCGAATCCCATTCATGCCTTTCCGGCTGGAAATCGATGTCCTGGATCTGTTTCATCAACTCCCTCTTGACCTTCACGCTGTTGTCTCGCTTTTCTTGGAGGGTAGGCACCCGCGGGGTGACGGGGAGGTCGAAGACCAGGTCGAGGATGTGGGCGCACTCTTTGCTCTTGGAGGCAAACACCTCTCTGCAGTTGACGCAGTACACGATATAAGGTCTGTCGCTGGCCTCGGCGCGGTTACGTGTTATCTCGTCGTAAAGGCTGGGGTTGGCGATGCGGATGTGTCCTCCGTGGCCACAACAGTGGTTCTTCTCCGTGAGTTCGTCAAGCGTGACGCCCGCCTTGCCGGCCAGCTCTCTCACGCCGGACTCCATCCCGTGGTCGTCCCGGGCTGCACAAGGATCGAATACCACTGCTGCGGGGTAGGGCTGCGCGGGGCTGATCTTATCCGAAGCGGCCAGTAGTTCGTAGAGCGAGACTCGGGGGATCTCGGGCAGGAAGAGGTGGAAGAGGCTTTCACAGGTGGCGCAGGCGAACACCAGAGTGGGTTCACCCATCTCGCTCCACCGACGTCTGGTCGCCTCGACGTTCGCGCGAAGGCGCGCCTGGTCTCCCGCCCAGTAGGCCGGTGCCCCACAGCAGCCGAGTATGATGCCGGAGTCGTAGGTATCGCGCAGGAAGTCATACGACCGGAGCACATACTCCGGGTTGGCCGCACCCAGCTGACATCCGGGATAGAAGGCGTACTTACAGGTCTCTCTTCCCTTAGGGGCTGAAGCAAATGCACCCTCTGAGGTGTTGAAATCCATCTCGCGCAGCCAGAAATCGTGCAGCGCTGCCGGATGGATCCCGGCGCTCATGCGGGCCGTCCGGGAGAACTGTGAAAGCGCACCAATGTCGACATCTACGGGGCACACCGACTTGCAGTATCCACATACGTTGCAGGAGTAGATCTCGCGCGTGACCTGCCGAGTGGAAAAGGGCGGGTTGACTACCATATCCGTGTAGACTTCGCGCGCGATCCTCTGGGGATCCTTGTGGAACCGCCTGAGCATCTCGCATCCGGCCAGGCACTTGTCGCAGTCGCACTGCAGGCAGCGGGCGGCTTCGGCTCTTGCCTCCTCCTCCGTGTATCCCTCAGGTCCCGATGGAACGACCAGCGGCACCGAGACCTCTCCCTCGTGGTCCAGATAGCGCCCGCATCCCTCAGCGTAGTCGTGGTCGCCGTGCGGGCGGGTGGTCTTACCGGTCTGAAGGAAGACTTCGATGACCTTGGATGCCGTTATGCCCTGGGCGATACCCTCCATCAGGGTCACCCCACAGATCTCTCCCCCCATGAACACCCTTGGGTTGGAGGTGGTGAGGAGATTCTTGTCCCAGCTCTCGAGCAGCCCGAAAGACTCGCCATCGGCCCCGGTGGCTACATAGACCGCGTCGAAGTCCGCGACCTCGTCAAGACTCTTGACCTCTGAGTCAAAACGGAACTCTAGGTCGACGGCGGAGAATTGCAGGGCCAGCTCCTCATCGAACTCGGCGAAGCGGGGGTGAGAGCGGAGACCGCCACCCCAGCCGCTCTCTCGGTCGAAAACGGTTACCTGGTATTTCTTCTGGGCGAGGTTCAATGCGCAGGAGAGACCGGCCGGACCGGCACCGATCACGGCGATGCGTTTGTCTTTGGGAGGTATGACGTAGGCCTGCGGCTTTCGGTCCTTCGCATACCGAAGACATGCCGCCTCGACGTCGCGCAGGGCGATCGCCGCGTCACCGAGCACCGTGCGCTGGCAAAACTGCCTGCACGGTTGGTCACAGAGCGCGGCTACGATACCGGGGAAGACCGTAGCGTCGCGCAAGATCTTGTAGGCGGCTCCCCAGCGGCCTTTGGCCGCTTTGTCCAGGAACGACCGGATATCCATATGAAAGGGACACGCAAAGGCGCACGACGGAGGTTCTCCCCGGAAACACTTTGCGGCGTATGCTGCGGAATCTTCGAGTTTCATCAGTATCTAGGATACGCGAAAGGCGGGATCCCTAACAGAAGACCTCCGAGGGACCCCGCCTTCCCGCTTATCTGGCCCTATGGGCAGCCGGCTATCCGAGTGGGTTGGCTTTGATCGTCTCCAGTTCTTCCTCGAAGTCTGTGCCCAGGTAGTACTTGGGCGGAGTCAGATCCTCCCCGCGTTGTTTGGCTTCCCAACCGGCCTTCACCTTGTCGGGGGTCGCCGGCAGCGCATAGACGCGCACTCCACAGGCGTTGTTGATGGCGTTGATTACGGCCATGTGGTTGGAGCACTGGAAGACCTCCGAGCATCCGCACGAACCGTGTGGTCCGGCCGGACGCGGGGTTTCTGTGAAGATGAGGTTGATGTCGTCGGGGATCATATCGATGGTGGGAATCCCACACCCGATCATGTTGCCGTGCTTGTCCTCGGCGTCATAGTTCTCGCTAAGAGCGAACCCGATGGAGTGCGAGAGGCCACCGTACCCCTGGCCCTCGACTGAAAGCATGTTGCCGACCACGCCCACATCGCCTACCCAGGTGAATCTTAGGACTTGGGTCTTCCCGGTGTTGACGTCGACCTCGACCAGCGCGAGGTTGAGGCCGTACATGTAGGTGGGGTTCTTCTCACCCTCGCCCGTGTTGGGATTCGGTCCTGGATCGAGGCCGATGTTGAACTGATCGTAATGCCCGGTGTACTTGGTCGGGATGCCCTCGGCCGCCATTTCGTCATAGGTCCGCCAGGTGCCGTCGTCCTTGCGCATGGCGTCCATCAGCTGCTTGGCCGCGTCGAGGGTGGCGTTGCCGGCCATGTAGTGGGACCGGCTGGCCGCTGCCAGGTTGGTATCGGGGCAGGTCTTGCTGTCGTTCATGACCAGCTTGACCTGCTCGGGCTTGATACCCAGAGGTTCGAGGGCCTTCACTGTGTGGGTGAGGGTTCCGATGTCGCCGCCCTGCCCCATGTCCTCCCAGGTGTTGTAGTGGGTGATGGTGCCGTCGGGATTGAGCTCCAGCGCCACTTCGGCCACGTCGAACATGCCGATGGTGATGATGAAGCCACCCATGCTCATACCGACGCCGACGTGCCTGCCTTCGGCTCTGGCGGCTTCGGCCTCCGCCTTGTACTGGTCGTAGACCGGCTTGGCTTTCTCGAGCAGGTCCGGATAGATGTAGTCGTGGTAGGGCCGGCTGTTGATGGTGAGGTCTCCCGGCCTGGCTGCATTGAGATAGCGGAACTCCCACGGGTCCATCCCCAACTTCTCGGCCGCCATATCGATGAGGGCCTCGGTGGTCGTATAGATCTGGGGGGACCCAAAGCCGCGATAGGCGGTATTGAAGGCGTGGTTAGTAGCGCCACCACGGGCCAGCGCCTTGAAGTTAGGCACGTTGTAGCCGTGGAAGCCGACAGTCACCAGGTTGTTGAAGATGGGTACGGTCCCGTAGGCGCCGTGGTCGAATCCCACATCGTACTCGGCAGCGAGGATCTTGCCGTCCTTGTCGCAGGCGAGGCGGCCATTGGCGAAGGTAGCAGCCCGCTTACCGCTGATGTGATTGAACTCGTCGTACGGCAGAGTGAGAGTGCAGGGCATATCCAGGTTCTGCACGGCCGTGACCACCAGGGCGTGGACGTTCGGGGCAATCGAGTAACCGAAGGAGCCACCCACGGTGTTCAGGATCATGCGGATGTTCTCTTTAGGGATGCCGGTGCCCATGGCGACGGCTTCGCTGTTCTCCGACAGGTTCTGGCATTTGCACTGGATGGTCATCATGCCATCGGTACCCCAGTAGGCCTGCACCACATCCGGTTCGATGGGCAGATGGGGTTCGTGCTGGGAGTGGAAGCTGCCCTCCACGACGATGGGAGCCTTCTCGATGACCTCTGCCGTATCCTCACCCTTGAAGACCGGCTGCTCCATGTAGAAGTTGGGCAGGTCTTCCTGCAGTTGGACCGCGTTAGGCATGACGGCTTCAGGGAAGGTCATGTAAGCCGGCAGGACCTCGAGGTTCTGCTTGACCTTCTTGGCGGCCGCGCGGGCCTCTTCCTCGGTCTCGGCGGCCACCAGAGCCACCACGTCGCCGCGACGGCAGACCTTCTTGCCGGCGATGACCGGGAACTCCGTGAAACCCTTGCCCTTGGTGCGCGGCACGTGCAGCGGACCGGCCAGGTTGTTGGTGCCCTTCACGTCCTTGGCCGTCATCACCCTAAGGACACCCGGCATCTTCTCGGCTTCCGAGGTATCGATGTCGATGATGTTGGCGTGATGGGCTTCCGCCAAGACCACAGCCAGGTGGGCTACGCCTTCGGGCATCTGAAGTGCAACGTCGTCTCCGTAGTCGGCCAGACCACATACCTTGGCCAAAGCGGTCGGGCGCGGGTGGCGCGAACCATAGATCTCGGTCTCGCCCTCGAAGTCGTAGGTGATATCGGCCATGGTCTTCTCGCCCCTCATCACCTCGGCCGCCGCCATGACCGCGTCGACGATGGGCTTATAGCCGGTGCAGCGGCAGACGTTGTGGTGGTCTTTGAACCACTTGCGCACCTCTTCGCGGGTGGGGGATGGATTCTCAGCCAAGAGCCCGTAGGTGGACACGATGAACCCGGGGGAGCAGAAACCGCACTGGGCTCCGCCGTAGGTGATCCAGGCCTGCTGGATGGGATGTAGGTGCTGAGGCGTTCCGATACCTTCAATGGTGAGGACTTCGCTGAACTCCGGAACCCTCTTCATCTTCTTGGTGCAGGATCGCACCACCTCACCGTTGAGGATCACCGAGCAGGCACCGCACACACCGGCACCGCACCCGATCTTGACACCTGTGAGCCCCATGCGGCGGAGGGCTTCCGCCAGGGAGTCCTTCTCGGGATCGCACAGCACGAATCTTTCGACACCGTTGATCTTCAAACAGATTCTCGCGAGCTTCATACCTTCTTCCCCATCTGGTTGTACAAATGGACATACCGCCGGTATCGGGCAGATAGCGCTACGTAGATACTCAGCCCCCCCAGTCTACCGCAGAGCCGGCGGAGGTTGTGAGGAGTCTTTATTGGGCGATGAGCAGGCAATAGCCCGGCCGAGAAGCCGCCACGGATTCTCGAACAGCCGGCTCGTCTCCAACGGCTGCTTGCCAGAACGCGTCTGCCGAGCCGTACTCGAAGATGAGAGATGCAACGAGCCCACCAAGCGCGCGAGAGTGATCCTCCCAGGTGGTCACTTCGAAACCGGCCTCGTCCAGCCGTCTCTCCATCGTCCTCCTGTCTGTCGCGTTGCGGAGGCAGGCGGCTGCAGGTCTGGCCCCGGGTAAAGGCACTGCGATTGCCTCTCTCAGGTACACGTCCGTGACCGCCAGAAGCCCGGACGGCCGCAGAACGCGTCTCACCTCCCTCAGTACCCTCACGGGATCTTCTAGAGTGGAGAGGAAGCACTCCGAGAACACCGCATCGAAGTACCCGTCCGGGTGGGGAATGTCGTCGGCTCTGCCTACCACCCAGTCGATCCGACCTCTTCCCGGGTCGGTGTCACCGTCTTGGTAGGCTGCCGCCTCATCGATGAAGGAGGCCGAGGCGTCTAGGCCCACGACGTGCACTCCCCAGCGGCGAGCTAGGAACCTGGCGGTCGAACCCACGCCGCAGGCAAGGTCAAGAACCCGAAGGCCTGGTTCGAGCCGGCATCTGCGGGCGAGTTCCTCGGTGAGGCGAAGGCCTCCGGGGCGGAACTCGTTGCCTGCAGCCGCCCGGAAAGCGGCCTCTTCGTACAGACTGGGGGTCATTTCACTCCCGGGGATCGTCCAGTTGTCGGAGGTCTGCCCTTCGTTCAACTACTATAATGGTCGGGTAGTTCAGATTCCATGGTGAGGCGCACGGCAACTTCGTCCGAGGAGCCATCTTTGAGCAAGACCGAACATGCGGTCGAGCAGTTCATGTTAGGTCTCAACTGCGCGCAGGCTGTGGTGGCCGAATTCGCGGAAGAACTGGGGGTGGATGCCGAGTCTGCCTGCAGGATGGCTTGCGGATTCGGAGGCGGCATGGGACGGACGGGGGGCACCTGCGGCGCCGTGACGGGGGCGATCATGGTGATCGGGCTTGCGGTCTGCGGCCCAAATCCTCCCACCGTTGACTCGAAGATCCGCACTTATGAGTTGGTGCGGAGCTTCCTGGAGGAGTTCCGGGCGGAGCACCAGGCCGTCACCTGCCGAGAGCTGCTCGGTTGCGACGTCGGCACTCCGGAGGGGCACGCGGAGGCGCAGCGGTTGGGCGTGTTCCAGACGCGTTGCCCCACATTTGTGGAATCTGCCGTCGAGATACTCGAAGACATGCTCGACGACATCATCTAACGGCATCAGCCGGCCTCTTGCGGTAAGGGAACTGATGGATCTCGTTCCACTGACGCCTCTTGAACCTTGGATCGTTGCGAAGATCGGGCGCACTAACACGGGGACCAGTCCCGTGAATGAGCTGGTTGACGGAGCCGCTCTCTCTGTGGAGGCCCTTCATGCCTACCAGCTTGCGAGGCTCAACGAGACCCTCGCCTTGGCTCAGCGCAAGAGCGCGCACTACCGAAGGACCTTGGGTGCTGACTCGATCCGTCTCTCCGCTTTGGACGAGCTGTATGAACTTCCTTTCACCACGTCAGATGACCTGAGAGAAGCACCTCTGGACTTCGTCTGTGTCCGGCACTCGGATGTGGATAGGGTCGTCACCCTGCCGACCTCCGGCACCACCGGTCGTCCGAAGAGGATATTCTTTACTGCCCCGGACCAGGAGTTGACCCGGGACTTCTTCCACCACGGCATGTCCACCATCGTTGGCCCCGGAGACAGGGTGTTGATATTGTTGCCGGGCCATCTACCAGGTAGCGTCGGCGATCTCTTGAAAGCCGGTTTGGAGCGTCTCGGAGTGGAGGGTATCCCTTATGGCTTGGTGCAGGATCCTGCTCACGCGTTGGGGGTGATGGCGGCGGAAAGGGTGTCGGCGCTGGTGGGAGTCCCGGTGCAGGTGCTGGGCATGGCTAAAACGGCTCTGGCCGAGGGACGTACACAGTTCGAAAGCTTGACGAGCGTTCTACTCAGCACCGACCGGGTGTCGCCCGCGGCGGCCAAGGTCATTGAATCGGCATGGGGCTGCAGGGCCTACAACCACTATGGATCCACCGAGATGGGGCTGGGTGGGGGTGTGGATTGCCGAGCCCGGGTTGGCTACCATATGCGGGAAGCTGATCTTCTCTTCGAGATCGTCGATCCCGTGACCGGCCGCCCTGTGCCTGATGGAGTAAGCGGGGAGGTGGTCTTCACCACACTCACCCGGCGGGCGATGCCGTTGGTGAGGTACCGGACCGGTGACGTGAGCCGCTTCATCCCAGGGACGTGTGCGTGCGGCACCAAGCTGAAGACCATGGCTCACGTCGACAGCCGGCTGTCCGGAGGGTGTGACCTTCCCGGCGGCGGTGTGCTCCGCCAGCGAGACCTCGATGAGGCGCTCCTTCCTCTGGACGGATTGGCGGATTTCAAGGCGTCACTCGAGCGCGGTGGGGAACGGGAGACCCTGGTACTTGGCATCAAGTGGTGCGGAGATGTCTCCCGCCCGGACGAGGGCGAGATCCTGCGGGCCCTTCGGGGGATTCCCGCCCTGTCGGACCGGGCTGCCCGGGAGAAGGTGGCCATAGATGTCAGGGAATGGGACGTGGGGCAGGAGATCGTTCTCGGCACGGGGAAGAGGAAGATAGATCAGTCGTGGCAGACCGAGCATGGTGGGAGGCAGGCGGATGAACTCTGAGACCACGCGGGTTGGCCTGCAGCTCTTGGAGCAAGGAGAGGCGTTCGCCTGGGCGACCATTCTCGACACCAAGGGGTCATCGCCCCGACACGCCGGCGCGGACATGTTGGTGCGGGCCGACGGGTCGATCACGGGGACGATTGGCGGAGGCCCCTTGGAGATGAGCGTCGCCGCTCAGGCGAAGGAGATGCTTGGTACGGGAAAGTGGCGTCTCGAACGGTTCGACTCGGCGGGATTGGGGATGATGTGCGGTGGCGGCGGCCTGATCCTTGTGGAAGACATTGATCCCCGTCGCCCGGCGGCTCAACATCTCTTCGCGAGGATGGCCGAACTGCTTAGACAGGGAGAGAAGGGGTGGTTGGTGACCGTCCTGCCCGGCGAAGCCGAGGAGCGGTCCGCCGTGCGAAGATGCATAGTGGACTCCGAGGGCGATGTGGCCGGAGAGGCAGTCCACCCGCTGGAGGAATTGGGCGAGCTGGCGCGTCGCGGCGGCACCTACGACCGGATACTTGCCGACGATCCCGGAAGAGTCTTCGTGCGGCTTATCGGTGCCCGCGGCACTGCGTACGTCTTCGGCGCCGGCCACTGCGGCCAGGCCTTGGTGCCGGTGTTGAGCGGACTGGGGTTCTTCACCGTCATCGTCGACGACCGTTCCGATTTCGCCAGTCCCGAACGGTTTCCCGACGCCGACCGCATCGTGGTGCCGGCTTCGTTCGACGCTGTGGTGGAGACGCTCCCTGTTGATGAAGACAGCTACGTCGTCATCGTCACCCGCGGGCACAGCCACGATCAGAGCGTGCTGGCCCAGGCACTGAGGACGCAGGCCGGCTACATCGGCATGATCGGCAGTCGCCAGAAGGTTGCGGATACCTTCGAGGCCCTCGGTCGGGAGGGTTGCTCCTCTGACGACCTAGGCCGTGTGCATGCGCCCATCGGTCTCGCCATCGGCGCCGAGACACCAGAGGAGATCGCGATCAGTATCGCCGCTCAACTGGTCCAGGCGCGGGCGGCAAAGCGGCGGTAGGGTGGGCGCACGCCCGGTGTCGGGGTCCCTCTCGCCTCGCACCGGGGGGAGTCGCGGCAACACCGCAGAGGGCTTCGGTGGTCCGCGAAGCTGGTAGGCTGTTAGGAGAGTCGGTCTGCACACTTCTTGAGTCGAGGTAAGAGATGGTAAACACCACGGGCAGCTATGAGGTCATGGAGAAGGCGCGAGAAGAGGGACGTACAATCCTCACAGAGATAGAGTCAAAGCAGCTGCTGAGGAGTCTGGGGATCTCCACTACCGAGATAAGGCTGGCTACCTCGGAGGAGGAGGCGATGGCGATGAGCCGGGAGATCGGTTACCCGTGCGTCCTGAAGGTCTCGTCAGCAGACATCACTCACAAGAGTGACGCCGGTGGGGTCAAGGTCGGCTTGGCCGACGCGGATCAAGTGGCCCGGGCCTACCGGGCGATTATGGCCTCCTGCCGCGCCAAGTTCCCCCAAGCTGCCATCGAGGGCGTGACCGTGCAGAACATGGCCCGCCCTGGGTTGGAGGTCATCATCGGTATGGCCACCGACCCTCAGTTTGGCCCGGTTATCATGTTCGGGCTCGGCGGTGTGTGGGTGGAGGTCCTCAAGGACGTGAGTTTCAAGATCGTTCCTCTTACCAAGGCCGATGCTGCCAACGCGGTGAGAGAAATAAGGGCGGCCCGGCTTCTGGAGGGCTTCCGCGGTTCAAAGCCGGTCGATACTTCGGCGCTCGAGGATATCCTCTTGCGGGTCTCGGAGTTCGTAGCCCAGACGCCTCAGGTGAAGGAGATGGATCTTAATCCCGTCTTCGCCTACCCTGACGGGGCCGTCGCCGTCGATGCTCGAGTCATCCTGGGAGAGTAATACTATGCAGTCGGAAACTGTTCGGCAGATCTCGCAGATATTCAATGCGCAGTCGGTGGCCCTCGTAGGCGCCAGTGACAGGGAGGGCACCTTTGGGCGTCTGTTTCTCGAGGGTCTCCGCGACCTAGGCTGCCCGCATATCTACCCGGTCAACCCCAAGCGCGAGGAGATCCTAGGCTTCAAGACATACGCGAACCTCACGGCCATTCCGGAGCCGGTGGAGCTGGCGATCCTGTTGACCCCTCCGGAGGCCGTTCTGGGCATCGTCAAAGAAGCGGTGGAGAAGAAGCTGAAAGGCGTGGTGGTCTTTGCTGCCGGCTTCGGTGAGCTGAGTGCTGAGGGAAAGGCCCTTGAGCAAGAGATAGCTCGTGTGGCCCGAGCAGGTGGTGTCAGAGTGATAGGACCCAACTGCCTGGGATTCTTCAGCCCGGCCGCGGGGCTGTCCACCTTCCCCATGTCGCTCATGGAGAAGGTGCCTAACCGGGGCGGAAGCGTCGGAGGGTTCGCACAGAGCGGCTCCTTCACAGACCAGGTGGTCTGGTTCCTCACTAAGAAGGGCGCTGCTTTCAGCACCATGGTGAGTTGCGGCAACGAATGCGACCTTGCCGCCGAGGACTACTTGGAGTACTTCGGTGAAGACGAGAATACCAGGACGATCCTCGCTTATATGGAAGGCGTCAAGGACGGCAGACGCTTTTTCGAGGTGGCCCGGAAAGTGGCGGCTAAGAAGCCCGTCATCATGTGGAAGGGCGGCATGAGTGAACAGGGGGCCAAGGCGGCGGCGTCGCACACGGGCGCTCTGGCGGGTTCGGCCACTGTCTGGAACGCTTTGTTCCAGCAGACCGGCATTATCAACGTGAGTTGCATGGAGCAGGTCGTCGACTGCGCCCTTGGCTTTCACTTCTCACCTCTGCCCAGAGGTCGCGGGACCGCGGTCCTAAGTGCTCACGGCGGGACCGGAGTGGCAACGGCCGATAACTGCCTGGCTGCGGGGCTGGAACTTCCAGGCCTTGCAGACGAGACCAAGGCCCGGCTGAGGCAGATAATGCCGGAGGTGGGTACCTCGATCGGCAACCCGGTGGATATCGGGGTGGCTTCACTGTTGAATCCTGGCTTGTACGGAGAAGCGATACGGATAATCGCGGATGATCCCAACATCGACATGATTCTGGTCAATACGTCGGCCATACGTGCCTGTGAGGAGGGCATCGTCGAAGCCTCGAAGACCATCGACAAACCGGTGGCGGTGTCGATCTTTGCGTTGCCTGAATTGGTCCCCCAGGAATATGAGTATCTCGCCGAGAACGGAATAGCGGCTTACCCCGACGCCAAGCGGGCGGCGTATGTCCTGTCGCGTTTGGCCGAGTATGCCAAGTTCAAAGCGGAACGAGAAGCAGAGGGCTAGCTAAGAGACGGCTGCTCGGCGGCGCCTCGGCGCGGGGGCAGACCCAACAGTGCGCCGTTTGGGGCGGCTGTTCTAACGTGGGCCTCTTGACCTTGTTCCGGGGTCGGCTTCGTTGGCGCCGGCGTTGGGACCGGACAGGAGGTCATCAAAGCGCCGGGCGGCTCTCGCGTGCTCCTCGCTTTGCGCTGCACGCACCTGGGAGGCCGCCTCGTCCAGGGCCGGCTTCCTGCGCCGGGCGCCGGCCAGCAGGCCATCGATGGTGACCTGACTCTGGTCTTGGGCCGCCTGCTTCAGAATGTCAAGTAGTTCCTCCTGAAGCGACCGCTGGCTCAGCGCGGCACGATTCCGCAGACCGCGCATGACATCGTCAGGCACGTTCTTGATAGAGAGGTTGACCGGCATGCTCGTGACTCCTCTCCGGGCTCTCTGTGGGCTTTCCAACTTTCCAAGTCACTGTGTGGACCGCTTGCCAGTGTATGGATGTTACTGTACTAGTGTTTCGCGTCGTCTGCTACCGAGAGCGCACGTGTCTGAGACTCCCCTTCCAGGCGAGATTGTAGAGGCCGACGAGACTGAGCCGGACCAGGGTCACCCGCGCAAGTGGCTGATCTTGGCCACCGTATCGTCGGGACTCGTCCTGGGAATACTCAACGTCTCCCTGGTGAACATCGCCATCCCGGCGCTCATAGAGGAATTCGGTACCACTGTGAGCGGGGCGTCCTGGGTCGTGAACGCCTTCAATATCACCCAGGCGGTACTGCTGCTGTCGTTTGGCAGACTCGCCGACCGTTACGGACAGCGCCGCGTCTACCTTACTGCCCTCTCGATCTTCTCGCTGGCCTCGTTGGCATGCGGCTTGGCCGGTAGCGTCGATCAGCTCATCGCGTTCCGGGTCCTTCAAGCAGTCGGGTCGGCGGGTATCGTGCCCATCTCTCTGATCATCCTTCTGTCGGTCTTTCCGCGCCACCAACACGGATTGGCGACCGGACTGTGGGGGGCGTTCGGCAATGCGGCCGCCATCATCGGGCCTCCTGTGGGCGGGGCCCTCATCACGTACGGTTCCTGGCATTGGATCTTCTTCATGAGCCTACTCGTGGGGATAGTGGCTGCGATCCTGGCCTTCCTGTTCGTGCCGGAGATGCGCCGTGAGGCTGCGGGTTCCTCTCTGGACGGGGGCGGGATCGGACTCAGTGCGGCCGCTCTCTTCTGTCTGACTCTGGGGATCATCCAAGGAAACAGCTGGGGTTGGCGCTCGGCCCAGGTGCTTGGGCTGCTGGCGGCGGCAGTTGTATTCCTGGTCGCTTTTCTGCTCTGGCAGAACCGGGCCCGGAGCCCGATGCTCAATCTGAGCCTCTTCCGGATCCGTCCTTTCTCTGCCGCCAATGCGATGGGAGTGGTGGGCGGCATCGGCATGGCCGGGTCGACGCTCCTCATCGTCCTCTTCATGATCAATGTACTCGGGTACTCGGAGTTGCAGGCAGCCTTGACGATGATCCCGGCCTCCATAGTGGCGATGATCCTCTCGCCCTTCGCCGGACGGCTGATAGACCGCCTGGGCCCACGCTACCTCGGCGCCGTGGGAACCATCTTCTTCGCGGTAGCCTTCTTCCTCTTCTCGCAACTGCGATCCGATTCGAGCTTCTGGGATGTCATCTGGAGGCAGCTGTTCATCGGAGTGGCCCTCAGTGTGCATATGCCCGCCATCACAGCGGCAGGTTTGACCTCGTTACCTCTCAGGGCCAGCGGCGTCGGGTCGGGTATGATCAGCACGGCCCGGCAGTTCGGCAATATCCTGGGGATAGCCCTTCTTCTTGCCATATATGGCCACGCGGCTCTCGCAGGGACCGAGGCCACCGTGGTCAGGGCCACCGAGTACGTGGTCACTCGGCAGGATCTGTCGGCGGAGGTGAAGGAGGAGGCCACACGCGTGATCGAGCGGAATGCGGAAGAAGGAGGGGCGGCTGCCGCGGCCTCCGGGAGCTTCTTCGATCCGGCGGCGGGTCTGTCTGATGCATTCGGAGGACGGGTAAGCGCCGAGGTGACGGACTCCCTTGACGCAGACCTGACCGCCATAGCCCAGTCGGAGATGGGCAGGTCTTACATGTGGCCGTTCCTTGTGGCGGCTATGTTCGCAGTCTTCGGCCTTCCCCTGGCGTTCTTGCTGGGTCGCAGACTGGGGGAAGCACGCGAACCGGAGGCCGAGGAGTCAAGAGCGTGACCAGAGAGGGCAAAGTGTCCGACCCGTGGGGACAGCGAAGATGTACCATAAGCGTATGACCAGGGACAGCAGCGAGAGGCGATCTGTCGGCGCCGGCCGCGTGCGGGGCGGGTTCTTTGGCCCGGGAGGGCTCGGCTAGCCATGTGGGGAAGAGCCAGACTCAGTCATTTGTGGAGCCGTCTGGCCGCCAACTACTGGTTCGTTCCGGCCGCGATGGTCGTTGTCGCCGTGGGGTTGTCCTTTCTCTTTCCTTGGGTCGACAGGCGGATCGGGGGTACGGTGGGCTCCATCCCGGGCTGGATATTCGGTGGTGGCCCGGAAGGCGCCAGGGCATTGCTCTCCACCATCTCCGGCTCGATGATGACCGTAGCGGCGCTCACTTTTTCCATCACCATCGTTGGTCTGACCACGGCTTCGCAGCAGTTTGGCCCGCGGTTGTTGCGCAACTTCATCAGCGACCGCGGGTACCAGGTCGTGCTGGGTACGTTTCTGGCCGCTTTCGTTTACTGTCTTCTGGTCCTGCGAACCGTCACGGAGGTGGGGGAGGAGTACTTCGTGCCCTACGTTTCGCTGGCCGTGGCCATACTGCTGGCCGTGGCCGGCGTCGGTGTGCTGGTGTACTTCATACATCATGCCGCCTTCTCGCTCAGGGCCGAGAACGTGGTCGCAGCCACGGGTCGAGAGCTGAAGGCCGCTATTGAGCGTCTCTACCCCGAGCGCAGCACGTGGGCGGGGTCGAGGGCGGGCAAAGACAGCAGGGAGCTTCCCAAGGGATTCCCCACCGGGGCCCATGATGTCAGCGCTGTTACGAGCGGCTATATCCAAACGATCGACTACAACGGTCTCACCAAGGTGGCTAAAGAGAACGGGCTCATACTCCGCCTCGAACGGCGTCCAGGCCACTTCGTCACGGAGGAAGGGGTTCTATTCCAGTCCTGGCCGGATAGAGTGGTCGACGAGGAGGTCTTGCAGGCCCTCAACAAGTGCTTCGTCGTCGGGCCGCACCGGCCCTTGGCCCAAGATGTGGAGTCCGCCGTGGAGCAGTTGGTGGAACTGGCTTTGCGGGCATTGTCGCCCGGGATCAACGATCCCGACACGGCCATCCTCTGCATCGATCAGCTCACCGACGCATTGGCCAGGGCGGCCGAGCGGGACATACCGCCGGCCCTGCTCCCCGTGGAGGGGGAGGTCTGCCTGGTGACCTATCCTCTTACGTTCATCGATCTGGTGGACCAGGCACTGAGCAGGATCCGGCAGTACGGCCGGGGCAGCGTGCCGGTGACTGTCCGTCTGCTCGAGGCCATCGCGGCCGTGGGTCCTCGACTGCAGCATGAAGCGGGTCGCAGGGCGCTACTGGCACAGGCCCGTATGCTCAAGAGATCCAGCGATGAGGCCATACCGGAGGCTGAGGACCGTCGGGTGGTGGACATGCGTTTCCGAGCCGCCGAGAAGGCTCTGAACGATTCCACATCCTCCTGATCCGTTGCCGCCGGGGCCTTCTGACGTGGCACCGAGCCGGTTGCGGCTAACACAAGGGCGGGTTCACGCATTATTATAGAGCTTCGACCGCGAGTTGGATCCGGTCCGTGCACCTACTATCCGACACAAGAGGAAGCATATGATCACCTTCAGTGAGCGGCAGCTCAAGACGCCGAAGTTCATGCGCCCGGTGTACTTGGTGACTGCGGGTCAATCCAAGTACGCGAGGGCGATCCCAGAGAAGAGGACCGAGGAGTTGTGCGTCGATGCCCTGACGATGGCGGCGGAGCTGCTCGGGCTCACTCCCGCCGAACTGAAGCGGTACATCCACTCCTGCTACTATGGCCACTTCGCCGATCACTTCGGTGATCAGCTGCTGGGTGAGGCCGTGATCCATGATCGTCTCGGCTTGGATCCGTTGGGCAACATCGGCATCAAGTCGGGGGGTGCCACCGGCGGCTCCACACTGTGGGAGGCCGCTAAGGCGGTCGCCTCTGGTTATTCGGATTGCGTTCTTGCCATGGGTTGGGAGCGCATGGACGAGGTTCCCACCGACGAGGGCAACTTCTTGATAGCGTCCGCGGCCGACCGGGACTGGGAATCTCCCATGGGGCAGATTTACACCGGTTACTACGCGGTCATGGCCCAGAAGTACTGGCAGGTGTTCGGCAAGGCCGAGGCTTCCTTCCGGCGGACACTCGCCGAGATCTCGGTGAAGCATCACGGCTACGGCCGGTTCAATCCGTTTGCGCACGGTGGCATGGAGATAACCGTCGACGACGTCCTCATGTCTCCCTTGGTGGCCGATCCTCTGCGGGCTCTCGACTGTTGCCTCATGAGCGTGGGCGCCGCCTGCGCGGTGCTCTGTGACGAGGCCACGGCTATGGAGCTGACCAAGGACACTAAGAACAGGCCGCTTCGCATTTGGGTGACGGCCGGTTCGCACACTCTGCGTCCCGCCGACCGGCGCAACATGGATATCCCGCTGCTTCCCAACGAGGCGCCCGATCAATACAAGGATCTGGCCAAGGAATTCCCAGGCGGCGAACGCTATCCCGGCTTCACCGGGTTCCTGGCCGCCAGGATGGCCGCGTACTACGGCTATCGCATGACGGGCATCACCGATCCCACCGAAGATCTGGACGTCATTGAGTTGCACGACGCCTTCACGATCAGCGATGTGCAGACCTACGAGGATATCGGAGTCAGGCCGTACGGCCGGGGACGCGATTACGTCGAGTCCGGAGATTGCTACCACACGAATCCGCACACCGGCAAACCGGGTAAGCTCCCGTCGAACCTCTCCGGTGGGTTGATCGGGTGCATGCACGCCGTGGGTGCCAGCGGCATAATGCAGGTCTTCGAAATTGCCACTCAACTGTGGGGCCGGTGGGCCGAGATCCACGGCGACAAGAAGCGGTGGGAGGAGTTCGGCAGGGAGAAGCCGGAAGACTGGACGGATCTACAGGTGAAAGGTGCCAAGAGAGCTCTCTCCATCAGTCACGCGGGCGTGGGATCGCACGTGACGGCGACGATCCTCATGGACCCCGACCATCTGTTGAAGAAAGACGCGTGAGAGAGGCCGATCATGAGTTCATACGGACAGGTCCAAGTAAAGAACGGACGCTACAAGTTCCGGGGCGATTTCCATCGTCTCGAGCAACATATGCCCATCAGGGATGCCGACAACGGCTGGAGACTGGTCGGGGTCACGAAGCCGAGGGATATGACCTACGTGCACACCTACGGTGGCGAGGCCGAGTTCTTTGAGGCGCTCTCGCAGGGCAAGCTGCTGGCCACCAAGTGTGATAATCCGGCTTGCGAGTCCAAGGGCTCGATCTTCCAGCCCTTCCGGATCCATTGCCCGGACTGCCTCGCGAAGAACGTGGTCATCGACATGACCGATGTTGCTAAGAAGAAGGCGACCATCCATACCTTCATGGTTTGTGCACGGTCCGGCGCCTTTAACATGCTGGACAAGCCCATCCGTTTCATCAACGTGGAGTTTGAAGGCGTGTCGACCATTTTGTTCAGTTACCTCCTGTTGGGGGAGCCTCAGATCGGGATGCGGGTCGCACCGGTATTCAAGCGCTACAACCCTACCTACACCATCCTGGATCTCTCTTGGGTTCCCGCGGGTACCAAGGCGGAGGAGTTGCCGGAAGGCTACTCCTTCTGACGGATGGAGATGCGGATCTGGGGAGACGCGCCGGAGGCCAACAGACTTACGCCAGGGTGGAGGGTCGACGATGAGAGACTATGACGCGCTGAGTGCCGAGGTCAATCTGCCGGGTGTCCTTAGTGCGAGAAAGGTCATCGACCGTTTTCTCAACCGGACGAATCTGACCTACTACTCGGAGCTCTCCCGTCTTGCAGGCTGCGAGGTCTATGTCAAGCACGAGAACCATAACCCTACCGGTTCTTTCAAGATCCGGGGAGCGCTCAACTTCTTCCACCATGTACGCACTGAGGAGCTCGAGACCGGGATCCTGGTGTCTACACGGGGCAACCACGGTCTCGCCATGTCCTGGGCCGGCCGGTGGTTCGATGTACCCTGCACAGTTGTAGTTCCGGAGCACAACAACCCTGAGATCAACCGCATCGTCGAGAGTTTTGGTGCCGAACTCATAGAGCACGGCACCGACTTCTACGATGCTCAGTCCTATTGCGACGAGCTGGTCGATACGGCCGGGTATTACTACGTGGAGCAGGGGAACGAGCCTGAGATCCTGAATGGCTTGGGTACCATGGGTTTGGAGATCTTTGAAGACCTGCCCGATGTGGATGCCATCATCTGCCCCATCGGCGGAGGAGCGGGCTGTGCCTCGCTGGTGAGCGTGACTCAGGCTATCGATCCAAGCGTGGAGATCATCGGGGTGCAGCCTGCGAGGGCGGCGGCCTTTCATGAGTCGTGGAAGAAGGGGGAACGGGTCACCATCGAGGTGGCCGATACGGTGGCCGATGGTCTGGCGGCACGAAGCGTCTTCCAGCTTCCCTGGATGATCATGAAGGACAGCATCACCGACGTGGTGCTGCTCAGTGAAGAGGAGATCCTCGAGGGAGTCAGGCTTGCCCTGCAGACCACCCACAATCTGGCCGAGACGGCGGGAGCCGCACCGATTGCGGCTTCGTTGAAGATCAAAGACAGGCTGGCCGGCAAGAAGGTAGTGCTTGTGATGTCCGGGGGTAACCTGGACCAGGAGCATCTGCTCCAAGCACTGGCTTAGTGGCTGAGGGCGCGTAGGGGCCTCCGCGAAGCACTCGCGGGTACGCGAAAGCCATCGCTCCGGCCCCTACGCTCCCTCAGCGACACTGCGCCGAGGCAGGGCGCTCCGGCGGCCCTCTACGTTCCCTGGTAGTACATGGCCCATTTGGCGTCGATCTGAGCCTGCAGTTCAGCGATCTGGTCTTCAGTCAGGACCCGGAAGCGGGCTTGGCTCTGCAGGTAGTCCCTCACGGGCACGAGCTGTTGCTTCTCCAGCAGCTTCTCCGAGGCGCCCGTAAGTCTGAACGCGCCCTTCTCCACCTCGTAGAGGTCGTAGTAGCCGGTCTCTACCGCCAGCCGGCCGATCTTGATGCTGTAGCGGGGCTCATAACCCCAGCCCGGCGGGCAGGGAGTGTGTATGTGGATGTACTTGGTACCCTGCAGAGCGATCGCCTTGTTGATCTTGTCGTACAGATCGAGGGGGTAGGCGGCAGAGGTAGTGGCCACGTAATCGATGCCGTGCGCGGTCATGATGGCCGGCACATCCTTCTTCCTCTGTTGTTTGCCCTTCAACGGTGTATTGGTGGTAATGGCGCCCTGAGGCGTGGTGCCCGACCGTTGGACGCCGGTGTTCATGTACCCCTCGTTGTCGTAGCAGATGAACAGGAAATCATCCCCTCGCTCAGCAGCGCCGGAGAGCGCTTGGATGCCTATGTCGGCTGTGCCACCATCCCCGGCCCAGGCCACCACCCTAGTGTGGTCCCGGCCCTGGGCCTTGAGGGCCTCGCGCACCCCGGTGGCTGCGGCCGCCGTGGAGGCGAAGGTCACATTCAGACAGGGCAGCTTGGTGGAGGCGACGGGGAAGAGTCCTTGAAGCACGGTGAGACAACTGGGGGGGACCACCAGGATGGTGTCCGGTCCCAGCGCCTTCAGACCCACCCGGTAGGCGATGCTGAGTCCACAGCCCGTACAGGCCCGGTTGCCCGGGTGGACGAACTCCTCTTTGGGGAGCGTAAGGATGGTTGTCTTGGCGGCCATGATCGGCACTCCTACAGTCTGATCCCGATCCAGCCGGGATCTTCGTCGGGTGCGCCCCTGACGTGAGCGCGCAGAGTATCGGTGAGGTCGGCGGTCCTGATCTCGCGGCCGCCGATGCCGGCGATCATACCGGTGACGGTGGGTTGCCGGCCGCACAGAGCCGCTTTCAGATCCGAGCAGAGCGCGCCCTCATACCCATACGACAACGCCTTCTCGATCACGATGACTTCCTGGACGCCGGTCAGAGCTTCAGCTAGAGCTTCACTTGGGAAGGGCCGGTAGAGCCTGACTCCCAACACCCCGATCTTGAATCCCTCCGCACGCAGGGTATCGACCACATCGTGCAGCTGGTAGGTCAACGAACCGAGTCCCACCACCACATACTCGGCGTCTTCGCAACGGTACGGCTCCAAGAGGGCGTCATCGCCTCGTCCAAAGACCTCCGTGAACCTGTCCTCGATCTCCTGAGCAACCGTCAGAGCCGCTCTGTGATCTTCCTGCAACAGGTATCGGATCTCCATATAGCCGTGGGCCGTCTCCCCGTTGACGTCGACGCGCACGTCGGGCAGGGTCACGGTGTTGAGGTTGGCCGGATCATCGGGGTCCAACGCGTAGGCAGGTGCAAAAGGCTTGAGGAAGCGAGCGATCTTTTCCTCCTCCGGGACCTCGAAGGGCATGTACGTATGCGAGAGGAGATAGCCGTCGTAGCACAGCATGACCGGGATGCTGACGGCTTCCGCCAGGGCGAAGGCCTTGAGGACCCCGTCGATAATTTGCTGATGGTCGCAGGCGTACATCTGTATCCAGCCCGTGTCACGCTGGGAGATGGAATCCTGATGGTCGTTCCAGATGTTCCACGGGGCCCCGACGGCCCGATTGACCACACACATGACGATGGGGAGCCTTGCTCCCGCCGCCCAGTGGATCTGCTCGTGCATATAGAGGAGTCCGTTGGCGCTCGTGGCGGTGAACGCCCGCGCACCCGTCGAACTGGCCGCGATGCAGGCCGCCAGTGCCGAGTGCTCGCTTTCTACCGGGACGTACTGGGCCTTCATCTCACCCGATTCGATGAACTCAGATAGCTTCTCGGTCAGAGGGGTCTGGGGGGTGATGGGGTAGGCCGCTATGACCTGGGCTCCCGCCAGTTTGACTCCCAGGGCCGCCGCCGCGTTGCCGTCTTCGATTATGTGCACGGTCTTGGTCCCTCGGTGGAGCAGGCCTGAAGTCCTTCGTCGTCCTGATAAGCGTCGGCTTCGTCGATCATGGTGATGGCCTTGGTCGGGCATTCTTCAGCGCAGATGCCGCAGCCCTTGCAGTACTCGTAGTCTATGACAGGCGGTATGGTGCGGGAAATGACGCTATCGGGACAATAGAGCCAGCAGATGAAGCAGACTTCCGTGCCTCGCCTGGCCGGGGTGCACCGTTCCAGATCGATGACCGGACGCTGAATGCGCCACGAACCCGTTTTGCCGCCGTCTCCCGGACCGGAGAGGCTGTGAGATGTCTTATAGCGATATCCTCTTGTGCCCATCAGGCGTCTCCCACCACAGTCTTCTCGTACGCGAGCCGGGCAGCCTGGACGTTGGCCTGCGGCTTCTTCGTCTTGAACTCGTCCTCGATCTCCGCGAGCACGAGCTCGAAGGGGACGGTGTCGAACGCCCGGCACAGAGAACCGATGATACCGGAGTTCACACGCCCCTGCGGTAGTCCCGCCTCGACCGAGAGGCCGGTGATATCGGCTACGGCCAATCGAGCGGGGCCGAAGTCGTAGGCGACAAGGGGTTTGGGAGTGTTCAACACCACCAGCCCACCGGATCGTAGACCCGCGGTCACATCCACCTCGGCCAAGATGAGGTGGTCGAGCACGACCACGATGTCGGGGGTCTCTATCGGGGAGATGTCGTAGATCTTCTCTCTGGCTATCTTCAAGGAGGTGAAGACGGGCGCACCGCGTCTTTCCGTGCCGAAGGTGGGGGCCATGGTCACGCCGGTGTACCCGGCCTTGAAGGCCGCAGTAGCGAATATCTTCGCCGCGGTTATGGCTCCCTGGCCGCCTCTGCCGTGCCAACGTATCTCGATCATTCGGGTCTTCCTGCTATGTTGCATGTGTCCGTGCGAGGTATTCTACTTCGTCTGTGGCATCTGCGGGGCTACGGAGCCCGGAAGGAGGTGGATCAGCCGGCATGTATATCGAGCTACAAAGGGATGAGAGGGTCGCTCTGCTTACCATCGACCGTCCCGAAGCGCTCAACGCTATGAACGTCGAGATGCTGAACGAGTTGTCTGTCGCCATAGAGCAGACTGAGGACGACGACGAGGTGAGGGCCCTGGTCATCACTGGGAGGGGCAAAGCGTTCATCGCGGGTGCGGATATCGCTCACATGCAGGGGTTCTCGCCCCAACAAGCCAAGGAATGGTCCGAGCTGGGACAGTCGACCGTGGGCAAGATAGAGAGCATGAAGAAGCCTGTGATAGCGGCGGTCAACGGCTACGCTCTCGGCGGGGGCACCGAGCTGGCCATGGCCTGTGACATCAGAGTGGCTTCAGACCGGGCCGTCTTCGGCCAGCCTGAGGTGAAGCTGGGCATGATCGCCGGCTTCGGGGGGACGCAGAGGCTTACCCGCCTGGTGGGTCCCGGCATGGCCAAGGAGATGCTCTTCACCGGAGATCATTACGACGCCGAGGCGGCTCTCCGCATGGGCCTCGTCAACAAGGTGGTTCCGGCGGATGAACTCCTACCCTACTGCCTCGACATGGCCAAGAGGATAGCCTCGCGAGGCACCTTGGCCGTGAGGCTGAGCAAGGAGGCGGTAAACCACGGCCGGGATATGGACCTCGAGAAGGCTCTTCACCTGGAAGCGGCCCTTTATGCTGTAGTCTTCTCTACCGACGAACCCTGCGAAGGCTGCGGTGCCTTCCTCGAGAAACGGGAGCCGAAGTGGACTTCAAGCTGACAGAAGATCAAGGCATGATCAGAGACATGGTCAGGGACTTCGCCCAGCGCGAGATCGCGCCCAAGGCGGCGGAGATCGACAAGACCGGCGCCTTCCCCGTGGACATCTTGGACCAGATGGCAGGTCTTGGGCTCATGGGATTGCCTATCCCCGAGGGGTATGGCGGCGCGGGCGCAGACTATGTCAGCTATTGTCTGGCGCTCGAGGAGATCACACGCGCCTGCGGTTCCACGGGGTTGACCTACGAGGCCCACATCTCTCTGGGCTGCATGCCCATCTACTACTACGGGACCGAAGAGCAGAAGAAGGAGTATCTGCCCCTGCTGTGCAGCGGCCGGAGCATGGGCTCTTTCGGCCTCACCGAACCGGAGGCCGGTTCCGACGCGGGCGGCACTAAGACCACGGCTCGTCTGGACGACGGCTGCTGGGTCATAAATGGGTCGAAGTGCTACATCACCAACGCGAGCTACGCCAAGTTCGTGACTATCACCGCGGTGACCGACAAGGACCAAGGTACCCGAGGCATCAGCGATATCATCGTACCGACCGACACCCCGGGGTTCACCGTCCGGGCTTCTTACGAGAAGCTGGGTCTCCACGGTTCGAACACAACGGAACTGTTCTTCGACGATGTCAAAGTCCCCGAGGCGAATCTCCTGGGCGTGCGGGGCGATGGCTTCAAGCAGTTCCTGGTGGTTCTCGACGGGGGTCGTATCGCCATCGGCGCGATGGGGGTAGGTATCGCCCAGGCTTGTCTAGACGCCTCGGTCAAGTACGCCAAGGAACGTGTCCAGTTCGGCCGGCCCATCGGCAAGTTCCAAGCCATCCAATTCAAGCTGGCCGATATGGCCATGAACATCGAGCTGGCCCGTCTCATGTACTTGAAGGCGGCCTGGTTGAAGGATAATGGTCAACCCTACGCGAAGGAAGCCAGTTTCGCGAAGCTCTTCGGCTCGGAGATGGCGACGAAAGCGGCTCTGGAAGCCATCCAGATCCACGGTGGATACGGCTACATCCGGGAGTTCCCGGTGGAGCGGTATCTGCGTGACGCCAAGTTGCTGGAGATAGGCGAGGGTACCTCAGAGATCATTAGGATGGTCATCGCCCGGAGTCTCGGTCTATGAGGAGCCGCGCCCGCCCTCGCGGTCGCGAGGGCGGGCGCGCGGCCCTTACTCCGTCGAGCTCGGTACAGACAGGGCAAATTAGGCCTCTACTCCGCTGCGCTCAGCCTGTCCGTGAGCAACTCCCGGATCACCTTGGGGTTGGCCTTGCCACCGGAGGCCTGCATCACCCGGCCCACCAAGAAGCCCAGGGCTTTCACTTGGCCACCTCGGTAGTCGGCCACTGCGGCCGGTTGCTCGTCGAGCACCTGCTGCACCATCGCTCCGAGGGCATCGGGGTCGGACACCTGCGTGAAGCCTTGAGCCGCAACGATCGCCTCCGGCGTGTCATCGGTGTGGAACATGCGTGTGAGGACCTCGCGGGCTGCATTAGCGTTGATCTTACCTGCGGCCATCATCTTGAGCAGCGCGCCTAGGCGGGCAGGCGTGACCCGGCAAACGGAGAGTTCCTGGCGCGTGTCCTTGACCGCCGGTAGCAGTTGGGTGGTGAGCCAGTGTAAGGCGGTCCGGGGTTCGATCTCTTGCGCGGCGAGAGCCTCGAAGAAGTCTGCCACCTGCGGATCGGCGCTCACTGTGAGGGCCTCGTCGGGGGCCAGCCCGTAGTCAGTCGCAAGGCGTTCGGCCCTGACGGTGGGCATTTCGGGGAGCCGCGCACGCATCTCTGCGATCCACTCTCCGGAGAGCCGGATGACCGGGACCGAAGGGTCGGGTACGCAAGGCCCTTCGAACTTGGCCCGCATGGGACTGGTGACCTTCTTGTCCGGGTCCCAGAGGCGCGTGTGGAGGACCACCGGCTCGCCCGACTCAACGGATGCGGTCTGGCGCTCGATCTCGTAGGCTATGGCATCGCCCACGTGGCGGACGGAGTTCATGTTCTTGACTTCCACCTTGGTGTTCATCTGGGTGGTGCCTCGCGGACGTATGGAGATGTTGGCGTCGGCGCGCATGGTGCCATTCTCCATGCTGCACTCCGACGCACCCCCGTAGCGGATCTGGGTGCGGAGTGCCTTGAGGAACTCCATAGCCTCGTGAGGCGTGCGGAAGTCCGGCTCGGTCACTATCTCCACCAGCGGGGTGCCGGCACGATTGAAGTCCACCAGGCCGATGGGCGTTCGCCCCTCCATCTCGTGCACCAGCTTCGCCACATCTTCTTCCATGTGGATGTGATGGATCCGCAGCCTTCTCGGAGCGCCATCCTCCCCCGTGATGTCAATCGCTCCACCCCGCGAGAGGGGGAGATGAGCCTGCGACAGCTGATAGCCCTTCGGAAGGTCGGGGTAATAGTAGACTTTCTGATCGAAGGCGCAGAGAGGCTGGAGTTCGGCGCCTAACGCGAGGCACAGCAGCGCAGCCTTCTCGAGGGCCTGTTCGCTCAGTCTGGGCAGGGCTCCAGGCAGCCACAGACAGGTGGGGCAGACATTGATGTTGGGCTCATCGCCGGGGCGATTGGGGCAGTCGCAGAACATCTTGGTCGCGCAGTTGAGCTCCACGTGGATCTCGAGCCCCACTACCGCTTCGTAATCCATCACCACTCCTCCCCGTTAGCGTCGCTGAGGAGATGCTCTCCAAGTGAGAGGAGCGCGCCGTCGGAGAGCGCGGCCCCCGACAGCTGGAAGCCGGGACGGGTCCCATCAGCGGTTGGCGGAAGGTATAGGGCAGGTTGCCCCGTGACGTTGGCGAACAACGTGGAATCGAATTGCGCGTAGGTGGCTGAGAGTGAGGCCGGCCGGTCCGCCGGTGCCCCGACGGTAGGGCCGGGTGGCGTGTCCTGGGGGGTCGGCAGCAGCAGATACTCTGCCCGTAGGCAGAGGTTCGCCATCTCCGTGACCAGTTGGGCCCGGATCCGGCAGGCCGCCTCGAACGCCTCATAGCGATTGAACTGGAAGAAGGCGCCTTGAAGCAAGAAGCTCTTAAGGAACGTGCCGAATGCGGCGTCACGACTCCGCAGATACATCTCGTTCCAGTTTCTGGCTCCCGGTGCGCGTGGTCCATAGCGGACGGAATCGTAACGCCCGGTCGCCGAGGAGGCCTCTACCGAGCCGATGATCCTGTGGACCAGCGAGAAGAGTGCGAAGTCGGGCAAGGAGAGTTCCTTGAGGGTGAAGCCGCGGCTTTCGAGGTATCGCGCCGAAGTGTGGAACGCCTCTTGCCGTTCGGTGCTGAGGCCATCCGCCGCTTCGCGGATGAGGCCGACGGTGGTGGCGGCCGGATCGATCGTCCGGGCAGAGAGGTCCGGCGTCTCCTCATCCAGGAGGGAGAAGTCCAGATCATCCGGGCCGGCAACGGTCTGCAGGGTCTTCCGGATGGTGCCGAGGTCGGGCGCCACTAGACCGCAGCATTCCATCGAGGGGATCAGGCCCACGATACCCAACCGTGAGACCAGGCTGTAGCTGGGCTTGAAAGCGGATACTTTCCAGCGTGCGGCGGCGGCGCGACTTTCCCCCATGAGGTCCAGAACCAGTTCGATATCGGCTCCTTCGGCCAGAGCTGCTCCGGCCTCGCCGCCACCCAGACCGAAGCCGAACTCACTCATGCGGGTATAACCACGTAGGTAGGCACCGGCCTGCCGAAGTCTCTGAACGACGGTGGCGTCTTCCAGAGCCGTGAAACCGGAGAGAGCGACGGATCCCGCCTCTGCCGGCCAGTCTCGCACAGAGATACTGGGCTGGAGCGCGACCCTCAAGCCCCGAAGGTAGCCGTCGTCAGCCCCACCGTGGGGGCTACCCTGGAAAACGGGTTCAGGGTTCAGGAATGCAAAGGTGGATTCCACGGGTGCGTCTCCCCCTATTCCAGGATGCCGGCGACTTTGAAGTAGTCGCCCTTGAGCGAGGGTGCGTTCTTGAAGAGATCGCCCGACCCAGACAACTCCGAACGCGAGGGCTCAGTGCCGGGGCGGGTCCGACCGGTGGCTCGGACGACCGTGTAGAGCGGCTCCCGGTCTGCGGCGATATCCGCCGCCTTTTCTAGAGCCGCCAGGGCGAGCCGCTCTGCTTCGTCCAGTCCTTGGACCAAGACAGGGCGTTCTTCGGCCTTGAAACCGATACGCGATACCCAGGACAGGTGATCGAGCCCATCCTCCTCCGAAACCCCCCGGGTTGCGGCCTGGGCGTTCAGGTTGAGCAGTCCCAGCTCGGCCAACTGCTCACGTTTGACGGGACTCGGCGCCCCGGTGAGGGGGCATCCGGCGCTGCGGTTCTTCGGGAAGGCGATCACCTCTCTGATCGACGGGGTTCGCAGGATCATCGACACCGTGCGGTCCATGCCCAAGGCAAGCCCCCCGTGAGGAGGAGGCCCGAAATCGAAGGCTCGCAGGAAGAAGCCGAATCTCTCCCGAACGTCTTCCTCGCTGAGGCCGAGCGCACGGAAGATCTTGCGTTGCACCTCACGGTCGCTGATGCGAATGCTGCCGCCCCCCAGCTCCTCACCGTTCATGACTAGGTCGTAAGCCCGAGAGCGTAAGGTCAACAGCTCTTCGACATCGGTCGGATCGAAATCGGTGCGGTCCGGCGCAGTGAAAGGATGGTGGCTGGAAGTGACTCCTCCTTCCTCCGTCGATTCGAACAAGGGGAAGTCGGTTATCCAAGCTGGGCAGAAGCCTTCCTCTGGGATCCGACCGAGTCGCTCCGCCATATGCAGGCGGAGCCGGCCGAGGGCGGAGGTTACCACCGCGTACGACGGGTCCGCGATCATGATGAGCACATCCCCGTCCTCGGCGCCGAAACGTTCGCGTAACCCCTGCAACTCCCGCTCGCTGAAAAACTGGACGATATTGGATTCGAGCCCGCCGTTGTCGGCGCGAATCCAGGTCATGCCCTTGGCGCCGAAGGAAGGCACGATCTCCTTCGCGTACTCGTTCTGCAGCACGTTCTTGCTGAGGCTACTGGACGCGCCCTTGACGTTGAAACCCTTGATGCAACCTCCGCGCTCTAGGATCTGGCGGAAGATCGAGTACTGGGTCTCGCGGAAGAGGTCGGTCACGTCGACGAAACGGAGCCCAAAACGGAGATCGGGTCTGTCGGAGCCGGTCGTCTCTATGGCCTCCGCGTAGGTGAGCCGGGGGAAGGGCCGGGCCAGCGAGATGCCGGCCGCCGCGAACATCCTCAGCGTCAGTTCCTCGACGAGCTCGTAGAGGAACTCCTCGTCGATGAACGACGCCTCGATGTCCAGCTGGGTGAACTCAGGTTGGCGGTTGGGTCGGAGGTCTTCGTCACGGAAGCAGCGGGCCAGTTGGAAGTATCGCTCCATGCCGCCGATCATGAGCAGCTGCTTGAAGAGTTGCGGGGACTGGGGGAGTGCGTAGAAGCTTTGGGGATGGATCCGGCTGGGCACCAGGTAGTCGCGCGCTCCCTCGGGAGTGCTCATGGTTAGCATTGGCGTCTCGACCTCGACGAATCCCCGCGAGTCGAGGAACGAGCGCACGGTCTGGAAGATGCGATGCCGGAGGGTCAGATTGCGGCGCATCGAGGCGCGGCGTATGTCGAGGTATCGGTACTGGAGCCGCAGATCCTCCGAGACCTGTTCTCTGTCGATCGGTGCTGTGTCCGTCACCATGGCCTTCTCGGAGACGGCGAAAGGCAGGACGTCCGATTCGGCCAGCACCGTGAGTTCCGTGGCCATGACTTCGATCGTCCCCGTCTCAATGCCTGGGTTCTCGGTCCCGGTCGCCCGGTTCTTGACCTCACCTCTGATTGCGACACAGTACTCGGAGCGGAGGGAGGCTGCTCTCTCACATACCGCCGGGGGCGTGATCTCCGGGTTGAAGACTACTTGGATGATGCTGCTGACGTCACGAAGGTGGATGAACATGAGGCCGCCGTGGTCACGACAGGCATCTACCCAGCCTGCAAGCAACACTTGGCGGCCGATATCATTCGGGGTCAGGTCTCCGCAGAAGACCCGTTCGGAGAAAAGCATCAAGCGAGGCCCTTTCTGCTCGAAGTCATCGTCTCGTATCGCCGCACAGCTCGACCCTTCTCTCCCAGGAGAGAATCGGGGTTCTGGTCAGGATAGCTCAGTACGGCGCCTGGGACTACCAAGCGTTGATGCCGGTTCACGCGGGGGCCGCCGTGGTTGAAGGGGCGTCACGGTCCGTTGGTGACTTTTCTCGCACATCCGCCCCTGCGGGTGATAGGGTTGGGCGAAGATTATCGCCGGTGTTCCATCCACGAGGGAGGTGCTGATATGAAGTCACGGTCCTCTACCCCACTGTCGATGGTTCCTGGTGCGGCTAGAAGGATCGGGCCTGCGTCGGCCGGTGTCGACCGGCGGCTCACGGCGGGCACTTGCTGCAGACCGACCGGAACCGCATAGTGCTCAGGTAACGGTCGCCGCGGTCGGGCAGGATGGCCACGATGGTACCGTGTTCGATCATCTTAGCCAGGCGCAGTGCTACCGCCGCCGCAGCTCCGGCCGACGTCCCCACGAAGATCCCCTCCTTGGTGGCCAGCAACTGGGTCGTCTCGAAGGCTTGGCCGTCGTCTACCATCTGTTTGAGGTCTAACTCCTCGGGATGGTAGATGGAAGGAATCGTGGACTCGCTCATGTTCTTGAGTCCTTGTATGGTATGGCCGGGGACCGGCTCGACGCCCACGATCTTGACCGAGGGCTTGACCGACTTCAGATATCTTCCCGCGCCCATCAGGGTACCCGTGGTGCCCATGCCGGCTACCAGGTGATCGACCTGGCCGTCGGTCTGCCGGTATATCTCGGGTCCGGTGGTCTCGAAGTGGGCGAGTACGTTGGCCTCATTGTCGTATTGGTTGGGCATGAAATATCTGTCGGGGGATTCGTGCAGGAGTTCCTGAGCCCGGCGTATGGCACCGTCTATCTTGTCCCTGGCCGGGGTGACGATCACGGTCGACCCGAGGGTTTCAAGGATCTGCCGGCGTTCTGTGCTCACACACCCCGGCATGCAGAGCTGGACCTCGTACCCCTTGGCGGCGCCGATCATAGCTATGGCGATACCCGTGTTGCCGGAGGTGGGCTCGAGGATGATCTTTTCCGGGGTGAGTTCACCGCTCTCCTCAGCTTTGGTAATCATGTAGAGGGCAGTCCTGTCCTTGATCGAGCCCCCGGGATTGCAGCCCTCGAGCTTGCACATTATCGTGACATTAGGGTTGGGACTCAGGTTGGTTAGCTCCACGAGGGGGGTGTTGCCGATCGCCTGCAGCAGGTTCATCAGTCGTCTCTCCGGTCATTGGGCAAATGGTCGAGCATCATCGGACTAGCGGACAATGTACATCATGACGCCGGTTCCCGAGCAACATGGCCGGTTTCCGGGCAACGAGATGCTGCTCACGGGGCAACAAGAGGCCGGTCCACGACCGCCTGCGTCGCCGGTCCGGCACCGGAGGAGGAATCCGCGGGCGCGGCCCTTGCGGAGTGGGACGGCTACGGCTTCGGCAGCCTGCTGATCGCTGTCCTGGCTGTTTGAGCCCGACCGGCCTCGGCATAGCCGTCCCAGGGGTCTCCCTTGAGTCCCCTCAGCCGAAGGGGCAGGTTCTTGAGGGTGTAGGTGTCGGGCCTGACCCGGCCGCTCAGCTCTTTCCATCGCAGGGGGACTGCTACGGGGGCCCTATCCCGGGCTCTGGTGGAATAGGGGGCGATCGAGGTTGCGCCTCGGTTGTTCCGGACGTGGTCCACGTAGATCTTTCCCGTCCGTTTCGCCTTGGACATGGTGGCCGTGAACCTATCCGGCGCCGCCTCCACGATAATTTCGGCCACTCTCCTGCAGAACTCGCTGACGTCTTCCCAGCCCGCCGACGGAGCGACGGGTGCGACCACGTGGAGTCCCTTGCCGCCGGTCGTCTTCACGAAGCTCTTGAGTCCGAGGGCTCCCAGGACCTCACGGCATAAGCGGGCGGCATTGGCCAGCTCCCGCCATGTGATCTGGGCGTCGGGGTCCAGATCGAAGACCAGCAGGTCCGGCCGTTCGATGTCGGGCCAGGTCGATCCCCAGACGTGGATCTCCAAGACGCCCATCTGGGCTAGAGCGGTCAGACTGCCCGCCTCGGTGATGGTGAGATACTCGGTCGGCCCGGCCGACTCGACTATGGTGACCCGCTCAAAGGGCCCGGGAAAATCCTCGCCGGGATGCTTGTGAAAGAAGCAGGGGTCGATGCGGGTACGTCCCTCACGCGCACCCGTTGCCAACTCGCCGATACCTCCGGGGCACCGTACCATCGATATGGGTCTGCCCAGGACATGAGGAAGGATCCACGGAGCGACAAGGTCGTAGTAGGCAACGAGCTCGCGCTTACTTACCCTCTCGCGTGGCCAGTAGATTCGTTCCGGATGGGTCAGGGCCACGGCGTTGACGACTTCGGGACGCTCAGCCACGGGAGTGTCTCCCAGCTGCCGAACCAGCATCGACAGCCGAGGGCTCTGCCCCTGTGTCGGCGGTCACCTCAGGCCGATGTGACCGGGACGGCAGCGCCGGCATCTCGAGGGTCACGTCCGTGGGCGACCTGTCTTCACGCAGCCCTACGAAACTAGGGTGGCGGAGGCTTCCGTCACGGGTCCATTCCAGGAAGGCCACTTCCGCCACCAGTTCCGGCCTTACCCAGTGAAACCCTCGCTGCGACTTGGGCAGACTGTGCGCGAAGGGCGGTCCATCTGTCTCCAGGCTGCGAAGCCGTGCTCCCAGACGGCGCAGCGATTCCTGGTCAAAGCCGGTCCCCACCTTGCCGACATAGCGAAGCCCTTGTTCGCTCGGGACTCCCAAGAGCAAAGCCCCGAAACCCACTCTTGTCCCGGTAGGATCCGTATAGCCACCTATGACGAACTCCTGCTCGTGGCGGCACTTAGACTTCACCCATTCCGACCCTCTGACTCCCGGGCGGTAGGGAGTGGCCGTTCTCTTGCTTATCACTCCCTCCAGCCCTAACGCACAGGCCTGCTCGAGGATGGACGGTCCGTCACCTGCGATGTGGTCCGAGAAGACGACTCGGCGGTCTTTCCTGCCTCCGCCTAAGACAAGCTTGAGCAGCCGTCTACGCTCTTCGAGCGGCGCACGCAGCAGCTCATAACCGTTGAGATACAGGAGGTCGAAGACATAGTAGAGTAGTCGGCCACCCCCCTTCTCGCGCATTGGACCCGCCGCCGGATCCGTGGTGCGGCGCACAGCGCCGACTCCCCGCCGGAGTCCGACGAGTTCCTGCAGAGCCTGGAAGCTGGTCGTACCGTCCGGCAGTTGGACAACAGCCTCTCCATCCAACATCGCGCTTTCGACGGGCAACGCGGCCAACTCCTCAGCCAGTACCCCATAGCGCTGCGTCCAGTCTTTGTCGTTGCGCGAATACATCGCCACCGTCCCGTTCTCGATCCGGGCGAGGATCCGGACCCCGTCGAACTTGACCTCGTGGAGCCAGCCGTCGTCCTGGGGAGCCTGCCCGACCAGGGTCGCGGCTTCGGGTATCACGAATCTAGGCATCTCCGCCACCCGCCTAGCGCCCTCCACGGCCTCGAGCCCCAGTGCGACCGGTTCCAGTGATGGCATCCCCACCTGCTCTTGCGCTTCGCGGTCCATCTGAGGCGTTCAGCCTGCCTGTCGAGATGGCTTCTTCCGGCTGCGTCCCCTTTGCTCCTTTACGCTCTGTTTCAGGAGCGCCACGATGTCGACCACCTCCGCTTCACCGGCCGGAGCAGTCTCTTCTAGTGCCGGAGTTGTCACCGTGCCGGTCTTGATCTTCTCCTCGATCACCTCGAGCAGTTCATCGCGGTAGGTATCGCGGTACTGCTCTGGTTCCCAGGCAACGGTCATGGTCTGCACCAGTTGCTCGGCCATCTCCAACTCTTGAGGGCTGACGGCCAACTCGTCCAGTTCCTCGGAGGGAAGGTCGAGGTCGGAGGCCGGCCGCAATTGATACGGCCATCGGAGGGTGTATGCGACGATGACCGGCCCATCCGCCAGGACGGCACAGAGATGTTGCCGCTCTCGGATGACGAGCCTGGCGACTCCGGACTTCCCGGTCCGTCTGAGGGTCTCACGGAGCAGAGCATATGCCTTGCGGCCCATGGCGGTGGGTTCGGTGTAATAGGGGGTGTCGTAGAAGGAGATGGCGATGTCGCCGGCGTCCACGAAGTGCATGATCTCAATCGTCTGAGTCGCTCTTGGGGCTGCTCCTTTGAGATCCGCCTCGTCGATCACCACGTAGCGGTCCTTCTCGTACTCGTAGCCTTTGACGATCTCCTCGTAGGGGATCTCATGATCGTTGTCGTCCACCCACCTGGTGCGCACAGGGCGTAGATCGCCCTGATGCAGCATGCGGAAGGCCACGTTATCTCGGGCGCTCTCTCCTGTGTACAGCGACACGGGGATGGTGACCAAGCCGAAGCTGATGGCTCCCTTCCAGAGTGGACGGGCCATATCATGCCTCCTTACGGTCGAGATAGTCGCGAGATGGTCTGCTTATACCCACACAACGAGCTCTTAGACCTGTGAAGGATGGTTAACGCTTCGCCCCCGGTGCTGGTTCCACTCGAACGGCCTCCGGACGTCGACTCGGGGTACAGATCTGCTTGCGGGTCGGCACGTCTACTCCCTGGGAACGAACACCCCCGAATGCCGGTCGAAGAGCAGCGGGATGACACCGGTCCACCGCCCGCATGTACCGGTCAGGAGTACCAGGTCCACGTACTCGACGGTATCGTCAGTGAGGCTGGTACTCCTAGTGAGCGAGATAGCGGTCCGAGCGGGAAGTCCATGGATAGCCTGAAAGGCCTTCTTCGGAGTTTGGACGGTGACAAGGCCGGTGATAGAGTCGGCGGTGAAGACGTCGTTGAGGCGCCCCAGGAGGTCGGCGAGCGGGCGGACCCGAGTGGCTCGTGCCAGATGCACGGCGTCATCGATCAGGACGAGTGGAGCGCTTCCACGTTCTCTCTCTGCCTCTAACGATCGCACGCGGACATCGTCGACGAAGGCCTCGAACATGTCGGCCTGCACAGGGACGTCGTCGATCAGCGACATGTGCGCGAGCACGGCGGTCTGGAGGGTCCGCTCGATCGATCTGAATCTGGCGAACTCAGAGGCCGAGAGCGTATGGTCGCGGATGGCCTCCAGGGTAATGGAGGGGTCGTTCATGAGACCAGCCAGGGAGCCCAGCAGCCGGTCCCGGGTGCGAAGGACGCCGTGTTCAAAGGTGTAGTAGAGCACCGGTCTTCCCGCCGCGATCGCCGTCCAGCCCACCGATTCGAGAAACGCCGTCTTTCCCGAGGCAGTCCGACCGGTCACCAGATGAAGGCCTGGGCTGAACCCGCCCCCGAGGTGCTTGTCGAGGATATCCAGTCCCGACGGCGCCGGTGCGGGCGACGGGTGGGACCAGGTTTCGGACTTTCTACTGATGGCGCACGAACGGGGGGCACCCGGTCCCCGTTCGACGGATGCCGTCGTCGCCCCGAGGTAGGGCGCGATGGCGGCATCGGGAGGTAGAGGCTTGGGATCAGAGAAGAGTTCCTGCAAGTCATCGCGCATGGACGCGCGGTTGGCTCCGCGTGCCCTTGGGGGATGCCGAGGAGTGGTCGCCGACTCCGGCTCGGCGGGAGGCTCTCCGGCGGCAGAGAGTTCCTTGGCAGGGGGCCGGTTCGTCTCGCGGCCTCGGACCGCGTTTTCGGGATCCTTCTCGGCGAGGATGGTCGAGATCAGTTCGTTCAGATAGCTCGCCACCTCGCGTTCCTCGGGATCTTGCCGCGAATCGATACCCCATCGGCCGGTGATATCGGTGGTATGGATCCTGTCCATGTCGGTTTAACCTTTCGACATCCGGTCGGGTGGTCCTGGAAGGGCACGCTTCCCGATGTGCCGGTGACACCGAAAACAAAACGGCCCGCCTGGCAGCTGGGTCGCTGCCAGGCGGGCCAAGCCTGCTGTCTTGGACAGATATCTCAGCTACTTCTCCAGGAAGATATCTCCCAGATTCAGACTCTTGTAGGTCTTGACCTCACACTCCTGCGTCTTGTAGCCGGGAGCTGAGACCGTGACCTTATAGGTCTTGTTGTCAGGTAGATCTTCGAACTCGAAGTCACCGAACCCGTCGGTCTTCACCGTCTTGGTATCGTCCTCACCCGCGAGGGTGACGGTGACATCCTTGGCGCACTCGTCGGTGTCGGCGAAAACCACCGAGCCGGCGACGAAGTTCTTAGGCAGGCCGATGAACTTGACGTTCTCGCCCAAGTTGTACTCGGGATGCATGGCCTGGGCGGACTTCATAGCTTTGGAGACCGCGCTCTCGGGATCGTCGAGATCACCGAAGATGAGAGCGCCTGTGGGGCATGCTTCCACGCAACGGGGCTCTTTCCAGCCGGCGTCGAGCAGGTGAGCGCAGAAGGTACACTTCTGGGGCAGCTGCTCCTCTTCGTTCCAGTAGATCACCCGGTAGGGGCACTTGGAAACTATGTCCTTGCGGCCCTTGGCCTTTTCGGGATCGATGATGACAATGCCGTCGTCGCGCTTGTAGACGGCACCGTCCCCCGCAGTGATGCAGGCAGGGTTCTCACAGTGCATACAGGTGAGCGCGATGTAGTCCTGCTTGACCTTGGGGTACTGGCCGCGCTCTTTGCCGATGATCTTGAGCCAGAACTGGCCCGTCATGGGCTGAGGAGCCGCGTAGCCCTTCTTCTCCTGGTTGCAGTGCTCGTCCTTGCACGCGATGAAGCAGTTGTAGCAGCCGTCGCACTTAGTGACGTCAACGACCATTCCGTATCTAGGCATGTGTCATCCCTCCCACTTGGCCATCTCGACGAGACAGGAGTTCGGCGCCATGCCGGGCACGTTCTTGGACATCATCCGGCCGGGGGTGAGGAGGTTGACGCAGCCGCCTCTGTCGGGGCTCCTGGAATTGCCGGGCTCGATGGGGTCGTACCTCGAGGACCCCTCGTAGGAGTGGACCACGCCGGGTCTGACCCGCTCGGTGACGTAAGCTGCGAGGAGCACCGTGGCTCTGTCGTTGAACAGCTTGATCACATCGCCGTGCTTGATGCCTCTGGCCTCGGCGTCCTTGGGGTGGATACGACATAGCTGGTAGTTGTAGCCGTCGATCCACATGCGGTGCTCAGGGATCTCAGAGAGCCAAGGTACGCGGGTGTCGTGGTGCGTGTGGAACGAGAACCGGGGGTGCGGTGAGATGAGCTGCAGCGGGTACTTCTTGAAGAGCTCCGACTCATGGCCTTCCCAGCTGGGGATGTATTTGGGCATGGGAGCGCGCTCGTCGTCATCGGGCGTGTGTCGCATGAGGCTCTGGGAGACGAACTCGATCTTGCCGGTATCCGTTGCCAGCTCGTGGGCCTTGTCGGTGCCGCGCTTCGGGTTGCTCGTGTCTGGAGTGTCGCACGGCCTACCCTCGGCGAACCAGCGCAGGGCGTAGGTCGGCTTGTAGTTCTCGAGCTGCGGGACTATGTAGTAGCCCTTCTTCTTGAAGTCCTCATAGTCCATGTACTTGGGCATGTCGGACCAGTCGTACATCTTCTTGATCCAGTCCTCCCAAGAGTTGCCCTCGGTGAACTCGTCCTTGTAGCCCAGTCTGTCGGCGAGCTCCACGAAGATGTCGTAGTCCGGCTTGGATTCGCCCACCGGGTCGACGCACTTCTGCTGGTACACGATGACCCGGTGGTTGGCGCTGCCTGAAGCGTGCAGTGAGTAGCCACCTGAGCTGGCCCACTCCGCAATGTCGGTGCGTTCCAGGTTGGTACACGCCGGCAGGATGACGTCGGCCATGCGGGTCTCGTTGCACCACCAGCAGTCTTGGTTGACGCAGAACTCCAGCTTCGGACTCTGATACATCCGCACCCACTTGCTGGTGTCGGTCATCGTGGAGAGGAACGAGCCGCCGTAACGGTAGAACATCTTCACTTCGGAATGACCGGGCAGCGGGTAGCTGAACTTGGTGAAATGCTGCTCGATGGAGTTTCCGCAGAAGCCTTCGCCCATCCATTCGACATGACCGTCGAGGATGGCGTCGGGTACCGTCAGACGGTAGAGCCGCTGCTTGACAGAGTTGACCGCCGGCTTCTCGGCAATCAGATTGAAGCCGCCCTGGGCGTAGCCCGGGAACTCCAACGTGTGGTTGAAGGGCGGCCCATTGGCCGTTCCCCAGATGCTGATGCCCGGCAGACCCAATCCCTGCATAGCCTGCAGGAAGATGAGGTGCCGCGCAGACTCGGTGGCGTAGGCCTGACGGCAGGCGCCGCCTTCGCCGCCCTTGGTGCCGCCGGCGAGCGAGGTCCGGTGAGACGCCCATTCGCGAGCCAGGGCCACGATGGTGCGGCTCTCTATGCCGCAGACCTCAGCGGCCCAACCGGGGGTCTTGGGGGTGCCGTCGCTCTCGCCGAGCACGTACGCTTTGAACTCGTCGAACCCGTAGGTGCGGTTCGCCACGTACTCCTTGTTGTAAGTCCCTTCCTGGAGCCACACGTACGCGATGGCCAAGGCCAGCGCGGACGTCGTGCCCGGACGGTAGGCGATCCACTTCTCACCCACGTGCGCCGCGGTATAGTTGTGGAAGGGATCGATGAAGATGGTTTTGATGCCCCGGTCACGCAGCCACAGACGCCAGATGGCGGACTCGGTGCCGCCGTAGATGCCGTGGGTGGTGTCGGGGTCGTTACTCCACGAGATCAGGAGCTCGGTGTGGCGGAGCGCGTCTTCGAGCATGTCGTAGTGCTCGGGGTTACCCAGCCGCCAGTAGTAGCCGTAGGCATGAGTCGCGCCCCAATGCCAGCCTTCCCAGCTGTCGGGGTTATCGAGGATGTCGGTGAACCCGATCATGTTGAAGAAACGGGCCCAAGCCGCCGAGCGGTAACCCAAGTTTCCCCAGTTATGGTGAGAGGAACCGCGGGACATGATGGCCTCAGGACCGTATGTCTCACGGATGCGCTTCATCTCGCCGGCGACCAGATCGAGCGCCTCGTCCCAGCTGATCCTCTCGTAGCCCGACTTACCACGGTTCTGAGGGTTCCGATCGCCTTTGGGATCGAAATCCACGCGCTTCATGGGGTGGAGGATCCGCTCTTCTGAGTAGACCCGGGCCCTCTCCACCAGGGAGAAGGGGGCCACACACGCCTTGCGGAACGGAGTGTACTTCTCGCCGTCCACATCGATGGTCCACGAGGGCGCGTCCGTCTCGTCGAAGACCAGGGGGCGGACCTTCGTGATCTTGCCGTCCTCCACATGGACCCTGATTGCTCCGCCGCCGGTGCAGTTTACGAACGTCTTTTCTGCCATCCCTTATCCTTCCTGAAGTGCCATCGAGAGACCGGAGGTCTACTCGACCGGCGCTCCGTTCAGTAGGGCCATTTCCGTGGTCGCGAAACCATGCAGCATGCAGTAGACGTCCCTGAGGTGCTTGCCGAACGGCACGTCGTCGTCGGTGGTGCCGTAGCCGCCCATGATGCCGCAGGTGATGTTGACGAAGTTGACCCCGATCTGGTCGACAAAAGCCTTGACCAGCATGCCGCACTTGGGGTTGTAGTTGTATTTCTCTTTGTAGGACCAGGCAGACTGCATGAGATACGCGTGGGCCGCCTCGTACTGCATCTTCATCTCGGCCAGCTTCATGCCGACGTGCTGATGGCCGATGATGGGTTTGCCACCCTGAACGCGCTGCTTGGCATATTCGAGTGCTTCCTCGTACACCGAGCGCACGGTGCCCAGGTTGGCGGCTGCGCCGAGGAGCCCGAATGGCGGTGGTACACCCTGAGGGGTCTTGGACCAGTCGAACTGCGGGCCGCCCCACTCTCCCTCGGTGCCCCAGGCCTCGCCCTCATTGCCGAGCAGGTATTTCGCCGGGATGCGGCAGTCCTCAAAGATCAGCTCGGCGTTGGCGAGCAGCCTTCTGCCCAGCTTGTTGTGGAACCTGCCCACCCGGAATCCGGGAGCGTCACCGGGGACCAGGAAGCAGCTGAGGCTCGTGGAGATGGGACCCTTCCTGTCGGTACGAGCGTAGAGGAAGTAGAGCTTGGCGATGCCGCCGCACGAGATGTAGTGCTTGGTGCCGTTGATGACGTACTCGTCACCGTCTTTCACGGCATAGGTTTGGATGGACGCGCCGGGCTCGTCATATAGGAAATGCGAGTCGGTGCCGGCGTCGGGCTCGGAGCGGGCCAGACCCAGCAGGAAGGTGTCGTCCTCCATGAACTTGGTCAACCATTCGTCACGCAACTCGGGGGTGAGCTCGCCGACGAGCCGGGGCGATTCGGTGTAGCAGCCTCTGATGACGGTGGCGAAGCCCTGGTCGGCCGCACCCAACTCCTCAAGGACGAGCGCGAGAGTGGGATAGTCGAAACCCTCACCGCCGAACTTCTCGGGGATCGCCGCGGTCCTTAGACCGAGTTCGGACGCCTTCTTGATCAGATCCCAGGGCACGCAGTCCTTGGGGTCCGTCTTGGCGTCGTACTCCATGGCCACTGTCTTGACTTCGTTCTGTGCGAAGTCCCGGACCGTGTCGCGGATCATCTCCTGTTCTTCAGTTAATCGAAAGTCCATGCAACCATCTCCTTCTGGAATCCCGTAGGACTTACCGCCTCGCCAATATTGACACATACACCGGTCGTGCCGGTGGCGTACCCCGCCCCTTCCGAGGCCGGATGACTGGTTTCATGATAGTACCAGTGCGGGGTGGCGGCCGCACAACGGCCGAACTTTTCATGGGTGGCCTCAAGTATTACTACTGCGTATATCTCCGAGCGGCAAGACCGACGATCGCGGCGGGATTCCGAGCCGGTGTCGCCTAGGACTGATCGAGGGCGCCCCGCCCCAGGACGGCACCTCTGATGTGCACCATCAAAGCTCGGGCGGCGCCCGGGAGAGGCCGGTCCCGAGGATAGATGATCTTGAGATCTCGATAGAGTGGCTTGTCGAAGGGGACGGCGATCAGGCCCTCCAGGGTCTCAGCGACTGCCAGCATCTTCGGCATAGGGGCGACCCCCAACCCGGTCCTCACTAGGGCCTTGGTCAGTTCGGGGTAGTTGGCCCGTCTCGAGAACCGGGCTTCGACGCCCGCGCGCCGGAAGGCATCCGCAGTGACGTTGCCGGCGTTCATCCCCGCTCGGGGCAGCAAGACAGATTCGTTGGCAAGCATGCTCAGGGCCACAGCCGGCTCGCTCGCCAGGGGGTGGTTGCGAGGCATGATGAGGAGGATCTCCTCAGTCAGCAGGTGTTGTGTGGCCGCACGGGTAGACCCCCAAGGAGTGATCACGGCGCAATCGAGCTCACCGCTCACCACCGCCTCTTCCAGACGGGCGTCGTCCATCTCGATGAGGTCGACACTCACCCTCGGATACGAGGCGAAAAAGGAGGCCAGTATCGGTGTCAGGAGTAGAGCCATGACGTTACCGACGGCTCCGAAGCGCACGGTCCCCGATCCCGTTCCTGCCTGGTCGCGGCTCAGAGTCAAGATCTCATCCGTTCGGCTGATGATGGCCCGGGCCAGTGGCAGAAGAGCTTGTCCGGTAAGAGTGGGCTCTACATGACGGCCATAGCGTTCGAACAGACGAGTGCCGAGTTCCACCTCCAACCGTGCTATCTGCCGGCTGAGTGTGGGTTGGGTGGAGTGCATGGCACGGGCGGCTCCGGTGAAACTGCGGGCCTCCGCTACCGCTACAAACGATTTGAACAGATCAAGCTCCATCTATACACTATGGTAATACTTCGGGCGAGTCATGAAAAGTTCTGTGGAAGCGCCCCGTTCGTCTCTCGCTCGGACTATCATATAGGCAGCCTGCAACCACGGGTGGGTTGCTGCTGGGTTTCGCCGTACAAAGGAATGGATGGCCGATGAATATTGCGGTATGTGTAAAACAGGTGATCGACACGGAAGCCGAGAAGAAACTCGACCCCGCTTCTTGGCGGCTGGACCGCAACGTGACCTGCATTCTCAATCCGTATGACGAGTACGCGGTCGAGGAAGCGTTGCGGATCAAAGAGGCTCATGGCGGTGAGGTGACGGCCGTATGTATGGGGCCCAAGAAGGCGGAAGACGCGGTTCGCAAGGCGCTGGCCATGGGGGCCGATAAAGGGGTCATCGTGACGGATGACGCTCTTGCCGGATCCGATGCCCAGGCCACGGCCTACGTACTCGCGGAGGCCCTGAAGGGTGTCGAATGGGATCTGGTGATCTTCGGGGTAAGATCCACCGACGGTGAGACAGGGTGCGTACCGGCGGCCGTAGCCGAGCGGCTGGGCGTACCTTTGCTGTCGACTCTGGCGAAGGTCGAAGTACAGGGCTCGAACATCTCCGTTCATCGGGAGACCGAGCAGGGCTATGTCGCGTACGAATGTCCCACTCCGGCGGTGATCTCGGTCATCAAGGGGATCAACGAGCCGCGCTATCCCTCGATGAAGGGCATCATGGGCGCGAAGAAGAAGCCGATCGATGCCAAGGATGCTTCCGCTCTCAGTCTCGACACGTCCCAGGTAGGACAGTCCGGCTCCAAGACCCGTGTGCTGTCGGCCCGCACCCCAGAGCCTCGCAAGGCGGGGGAGAAGATCGAGGATGACGGCACTGGCGCCCAGAAGATCGTTGAGTTCCTGGCGAGCCAGAAGCTCGTGTAACAGAGGAGATAGATCAGTGAGTAATCAGAGTGGCATCCTCGTTGTAGCCGAGCCCAAAGATGGCAAGCTCGCCAACGTCACCTTAGAAAGCATCACCCAGGCCCGGGCTCTGGCCGGCGGGCCGGTCAGCGTCGTGGTCGCAGCCGCCGAGACCGCTCCGTACGTGGCCGCTGCCGGCCGTTACGGAGCCGACCGTGTTTATGTCGTCGAGTCGCCCGAGGCCGCGGTCTTCCGTCCCGGTCCGTTCATCGATGTTGTTGCGGCTGCCGTTGCCGCCGCCGAGCCGGCATTGATCCTCTGTGCCGGCTCTCCCGACGGCCGCGATATAGCCGCCGGTTGTGCAGCCCGTCTGGGCGCCGGTCTTCTGGTGGACATCACCGGCCTTGAAGCCAAGGATGACGGCTTCGTCACTACGCACCCCTGCTTCGGGGGCACTGTGATAGTGGATAAGGACGCGACGAGCACTCCGGTCGTTGCCACGGTGCGGCCGAACGTCTTTGCCCGTGAAGAAGCACCGAAAGAACCGGAGGTGGTCAACCTCTCGGTCGACTTCGCACCCGCAGGGCTTCTGGCCAAGGTGCTCGACGTGGTTTGCGAGAACCTCGGCATCGTCAGTCTGGAGGAGGCTTCGGTCATAGTCGCGGGCGGCCGCGGTGTCGGCAAGGCCGAGAACTTCAAACTCATCGAAGAGTTGGCTTCCGAACTCGGTGCAGCGGTTGGAGCCAGCCGGGCTATCGTGGACGAGGGCTGGGTTCCTCATCAGATCCAGGTGGGACAGACAGGCAAGACGGTGTCGCCCCAGCTTTACATCGCCTGCGGTATATCGGGCGCCATCCAGCACGCCGCCGGTATGCGGACCGCCAAGAACATCGTGGCGATCAACAGAGACCCTGAGGCCGCTATCTTCAACTTCGCGGATTACGGGGTCGTGGGAGATCTGCTTACAATAGTGCCCGCGTTGACCGAGGAGATCCGTAAGCGCAAGGCAGCGTCGTAAGTCCTGTAGGCGAAACGATCTCGTCGGTACGGCGGCACGAGGAACGCGAAGTCGGCGTGTACCTCTGTGGGTCTTGAGGAGGCCATGATGACCGAAGAAGCTAGAGACGTAATGGAAGTCGATGTCCTTTTTGTCGGAGGTGGCATCGCTTCACTGAGCAGTGCGCTCCATCTGTCCAATCTGATCAAGGCCCACAACGAGAAACCCGATGCGAAGCAGTTGGACGAGGTCACGATAGCGGTGCTCGAAAAGGGATTTGCTGTCGGTGCCCACGGTATCTCGGGCGCGGTGATGGATCCCGCCCCGCTCAAGGAGCTGGTGCCGGACTTCCTGGAGAAGGGTGCCCCTCTGGAAGGTGAGGTCAAGAAGGAATCGGTCTACCTGCTCACCAAGACCGGCAAGATCAAGTCGCCCATAACCCCTCCACCCATGAACAACCACGGCAATTACGTGGTCTCCATGTCTAAGCTCAACCAGTGGTTCGGTGAGTTGCTGGAGGAGAACGGTGTTGATGTGTTCCCGGAATTCGCCGGGGTCGAGGTCCTCTACGACGGGGACAGGGTCATCGGCGTGCGCACGGGTGACAAAGGTATCGACGCCGCCGGCAACAAGAAGTCCAACTATGAGCCGGGGGCCGACCTGCACGCTCGGGTCACGGTCTTTGGCGAGGGTTCTCGCGGAAGTCTGACCAAGAGCGTTATTGCCCGCTTCGGTTTGGACGAAGATAGAAACCCGCCGGGGTTCGAGGTCGGGGTTAAGGAAGTATGGGAGCTGCCGGAGGCGCGCCTTGAGCCTGGTGAGGTCATCCATTGCATGGGCTATCCGCTGAAGAGCGACACCTTCGGTGGCGGCTTCATCTACGGCATGAAGGACAACATGGTGTCGGTGGGTCAACTGACCAGTCTCGACTACTCCGATCCGTTCATCGATCCCCACAGGGAGTTCCAGAAGTTCAAGCTCCACCCGATGGTGAGCGCCATCCTGAAGGACGGTAAGCTCATCCAGTACGGCGCCAAGACGGCACCGGTGGGAGGTTACTACTCGGTGCCCAAGCTGGCCTTCCCCGGAGGCGTGCTTATCGGTGATGGGGCCAATCTTTTCAACGGCCAGAAGATCAAGGGCATCGACCTGGCCATGAGGTCCGGCATGCTCGCGGCCGAGGCGATCTTCGAGGGCTTGGTCGCCGACGATCTCTCCGATGTGCAACTCGCCACCTATGCTCAGGCTTTCAGTAAGAGCCGGGAGGTCAAGAACCTCTACAAAGTGCGCAATTTCCATCAGGCCATGACCCGGGGTCTCTACCTCGGCCTCATGACGGCGGTTGTGCAGTACGTTCTCGGTGGGCGCGCCCTAAGCAACAGGCTATCGGCCCGTCCGGACCACACTCACATGAAGACGGTCGCGCAGAAGTACGGCACGGCCGCTCCGTCGGCGGAAGCCATCGGCGATGTCAAGTACGACAAGACGTTGACCTTCGACAAAGAGACCGATGTCTACTACTCGGGCGCCATCCACGAAGAGGCTCAGCCATCCCATCTTAGGGTCTTGGACTTCGATATCTGCTACGGTAAGTGTGCCGAACAGTATCAGAACCCCTGTGTGAGGTTCTGCCCGGCGAGCGTGTACGAGATGACGGTCGACGAATCCACGGGGAAGAAGACGCTGAAAATCAACTTCTCCAACTGCGTGCACTGCAAGACGTGCGACGTGAAGGATCCTTTTGAGAACATCCAGTGGGTACCTCCGGAAGGTGGAGGAGGACCCAAGTACACTGTGGTGTAGAAGTCCGGGGGCCCTTGGGTCCTCATGCTGCGGGAAAGGACTTCGGCACAGCTGGGAGGTAGTCTCCGCCCGGGTGTGGTAGCAGCGAACTAGAGCGGTAGCAATGGCAACGAAAGGAGCAATTACATGCCAAGGCCGGAAGAAGTAGACGTAGTCGCAGCAATGAAGGCCGCCAAGACTGGCGAAGAGATCCTGGCGTCATGGGCCATGCAGCGTCCGGGCTACGTGCCTGGTGCCGGGGGCGATCCGACCCTGGACTTCTGGGTTCACAACAAGGTGGAGATGCTCCACACGTTCGCTCAGAACCAGCTGACCCAGCTGCTGGACCGGGGCATCCTCGATCCCAAGACCCGGTACCTGCTCCTCGTGGGCCTGTACATGATGACCAACCACTGGGACGGCGTTCTGCCCCAGGCCTGTAACGCGAAGGCCGCCGGCGCGAGCGACGAAGAGATCATGGAAGTGGCGTTCTGCGTGTGTTACTCAGTGGGCAAGGCCAAGATGCAGGAGAGCGGCCAGTGCCTCGACGAGGTCTTCTCTAACCCCACGTTCCAGAAGATCGAGCGCAAGAAGTAGTCAACGCATTCTGGACTGCGGCGCGCTCTGAGGGAAACCGCAGTAGGCGATCGGTCATTCGGTCGATCATGGGAGCCCCGCTTCGGCGGGGCTCCTTCCATCTGCTCACCCGGGGCCGCTTGGGCCGATTCAGAGGGCCTCCGGTCGTTGCTGCTGGCTGAAAGCCAGCGAGCCCCCTCGGGCCTTGATCAGCGAGTCCGTGAACTCCGTGTGGAGTGAACTCCCGGGATCCTCCGCCCAGCGGCACAGAAGCTCATACATGGGGCGGGTCACCGTGAAGGCGATCATCCATGGCTCGAGGTACCTGCGCATGGAGTGGTCGGTCGACCCGATGATAGCCTGAGGGGCCTCCAGATCGTCGAACAGTGTGATCAGCTGCATGCACCCGGATCCGAAGCGGGATACTATGGGCTCGAGGTCGTTAGGCCGGCTGTAATAGGTGGCTCCCATGCAGAGCACGGCCAGTTGATCGGCGTTCACGTAGAAGGTGACCGACCTCAGGTAATCGTATTGATCCGACCGCAGAGGGCCGATCAGGAGATGGTCGTTGGCCGGTTCATAGCTGCGGGTCGAATCGAGCCATAGGTTCATAAGATCGTGATCGGCTCTGAGGCCTTCCTTCCCGCAGAGGAACTCCACCATCTGGTTGCGCGACATGGTCTCCACGCCCACCAGATGACCTCCGCCGCAGCCGTGCTTCTCACGGGTTAGATGTAGGGTCTTCCCTCGGCTCCAATCCCGGAAGGATGCGAAGACACACTGGTGCCCCTTGGGTTCCACCAGCGGGGCAAAGGGAACGGGGTCGGGGGCGTCGTAGAATCCGACCAGTGGTCCCGTGATCGCGAGCCGTTCGATGATCTTCCCGGGGTCGGGCTGGACGCTCATGGCACTCCTCTCGGTCCGTCCGGCGCGTTCTTTCCGTGCAGTATGACATCGCCGCCCCGGCCTGGTCGAGAGGCCGGTGTCATCAGGGGTCGTCGGCTGGTCGAGGCTGATCCCGAAGTCCCCGGTCGGTTGCGGTCTGGTTCTCGGGCGGCGATCAAGCTGTAAACTGACACGGCCGAAAGCGCATCATCCGGCACCGGAGGGATCTTGGATGGAGGACCCCAAAGAGACGGCGCAGCAAGAGCGGGTGTACCAGCGGCTCTTCCAGGAATCGTTCAGGCGTCTGAAGAGGCAGGGACTCGAGGAGCGGGCCGCCGGCGCCCTTGCAAGGCGCGTGGCGGAGGAAGCGCTCGAACGAGTGAAGACCCCCGTGTTTGCCACCGATCAGGAGTATTCCGAAGCCATCGGCCGGATCTGTCGGAAACTAAGCGAGGGGATGAGCCACTACTCGCTGACCGGGGAGATGCCCTATCTTATCGGCGGGCGCCTGGATCGGGTGACGGCCATCGCCAAACAAGTGCTGCCTCCCATCGACGGGACCCTCATCGAGAAGGCCAGGAAAGTCAGCCGCATGGAGAGAGTGCCGGCGGGGTCAGCCCTGTTCTTCATGGGTCTGGCGTTGGAGACGGTAGGGTTGTGGTATGCCCTCGCCGTGGGAGTGGTGGTCGCGGTCGTTACCGAGGTCTATTCGCAGATGCAGATGCCGGTGTCAATGCGGCGGTCCGCCGGTAGGTTGCGGGTGCCGCTTGTGCTGAGCCTGGCCGCAGCCGGCTCGCTCATCTACTTCGGGTACCGGTGGGTCGTGGGCGACGCTCCCCGCAACCTGTATGTGATCATTGCAGCCGTGGCCGTGCTACTCATCGCTTTCGTGATTCCCGGTGTCACCCTGGCTCGCTTGGTCAACAGCCGTGAACGGAGGTGGAGGAAGGAATTGGAGCGGGAACTCTTGAGCCCGGAGTGAGCGAGCAGGCCATCCGGGAGACGACCGGGCTTTCCAAACCGCAGACCTCTGTCATCTTCGGCAGGAGGGCGTCGCAATCCACAATCCCGCCTCCGTCGGCCTGATCGTGGCCGTTCACCAGCAGACGACTCCCGCGTCTACCACAAGAGTCTGACCTGTGACGAAGTCGCTGCCGTCCGATGCCAGGAACAGCGCGGGACCGGCGAGGTCTTCGGGGAGTTCGTTGCGTTCGCTGAGAGCCTGCCGTTCGCGCTGCATACCCCGTGTGAGGCGAACACCGCGCCCTTACTGGAGATGTAGTGGATGAAACCCGGCACTCCACCCAAGAAGGAGTCAGAGCTCACGTTGATGATCTTGCCGTATCGGAGTCGTTCTATGTAAGGGACCACCGCCTTTGCGCAGTTCCAGCAGCGACTTCCCTTTGGGTCGGTCGCCCCGCCCTTGACAGTACTCCCCAAATTCAATAAGATATAACACGATATATCTTTATACATGTTCGGAGGATTGTTATGAGGCCCAAAAAACCAGGAGATCGTCCGGGACGTAACTCCGGCTGTGATTCAGAGCCGGGCTCACCTATGTGCGGGGGAGGCGAATCCACCGGCGCATCTGCTCGGATTCCCGGCCCGAATCTTCGTTCGACCCGGCCCAGCGGTGCGCACCGACGCACGCATCACGTGCATGTGCCGTCCGGTGGACCACGAGCACGTTCCTTTGAGAGAGGCGGCATCAAGTTCGCGATTCTTGGTCTGCTGAAGGAGAAGCCGCGCCACGGTTACGACATCATCCGGGAGATGGAAGAACGCTCCGGCGGCTTTTACAGCCCCAGCCCGGGCGCCGTCTATCCTACGCTTCAGGCCTTGGAGGATCAGGATCTTGTGACCTCGGCCACAGAAGAGGGCAAGAAGGTCTATTCGTTGAGCGAGACCGGCGTGGATTTCCTCGAAGAGCACAAGGAACGGGCCAGACACCACCACAGTCGATGGGAAGCGCAGTGGGGGGCGGGTCCTCGCACGGAAAGCGCAGCCGCGGTCAGTGGCATCCGGGATGCCATCGGGGATGTGAGGCGTGCGGTCCGCGGGTGCGCCGGCGACTCGGAGAAGTTGAAGGAGATCGCGGAACTGCTGGGAGAGACTGCGTACAAGATCCGTGATATCGCCAAGCGGTAGTAGCGCCAAGAGGTAGCAGCGCCAAGAGGTAGCAGCCCCGCGGAACTCCGGTTGACTCTAGCGGCTCTCACCTATGGGTCGGGCGGGGACACCTCCGACCCTGGCGCCGGGGGGCACGTCGGTGTTGACAAGACTGCACGCTGAGACCGTCGCCCCGTCCCCGATGGTCACGCCGGGGAGCACGGTCACGTTTGCTCCGATCATGACTCCCCTGCCCACGCTCACCGGGCCCGTCCGCAGTTCTCCGACGAGGAACTCGTGGGCCAAGATGACCGAGTTGTATCCGACGATGGAGTTGTCTCCCAGGCTGATAAGTTGAGGGAAGAAGACGTCCATAGTCGCACCTAAGCCGACGGCGGTTGTCTTGCCGACCCCTATGCCGATGGTCCGATAGAGGGCGTTCTTCCAGGTTAGAAAGGGAAGATACCGGCAGGCGTACACGACGATGAAGTTTCGGGCTGCCCGCCACAAAGGCACCCGTTGCCGCCAGGCCCAAAGAGAGTTGACCCCCGGCGGCGCGGGGTAGACGGATAGGCGGGCCGTCCTGTCTCGTGGTCCCGGCCTCGGGACTGCGGTGTTCCCTCCGTGCGTTTCATTCATGCTGACCGCTATAGTAGCAATGACAGGGGGGAGTGATTGTCCAGGGCGGATAGACGTGAACGATACCCACTCATACTTCACACCTGGTGTGATCCGGTGGAGACCCTGGGTCAGATTCGCCCGCTGGGCGGTCGAGACCCGGGGCATTCTGTGGTTGCTCGTGGCGGTCAATCTGGGCAGCGCCATTCCCGGCTACCTTTTCTGGTATGGGGACTCCCTTTTGAAGGCGCCTTGGTATCTGTGGGTTTTTGTTCCGGACAGCCCGTTGTCGGTTACTCTGATGGGCATCGCCCTGGTGGCCTTCCACTACGGCCGACGCTGGGAGATCTTGGGTTTGGTGGCCGCAGGCGCCTGCATCAAGTACGGTCTGTGGACCGATTTCGTGTGGTTCACCAATTATCTCTCGGGCGGTGAGTATCACTTCACCGCGATACTGATGAGCCTCACCCACTTCGGGATGGTGATAGAGGGTCTCATCCTTGCGGTGTATCTGCGCTTCCGCCCATGGCCGGTAGGGGTGGCGTCGTTGTTTTTGATAGCCAATGATGTGGTGGACTACGTGTTCGGTTACCATCCCCCGGTTCCCAACCCCGCAGATTTGAACCTGATCGCCGGCTTCTCCGTTGCTGAGACCGGAGTCATCGTGCTTGCCTGCGTGGTGTCGGCGTTGGTCCTGGCCAAGCGGACACCAAAGGTCGGGATGGTGAGAGGCGGCTGATGGTCGACTACCGGCACTGGCGCCGCATCGTCAAGTTGGATCCAGCCTCTCCGGTCGATGATGTCCGGCTGGCGGAGGTCCTTAGCTGGGATCTCGATGCTGTGGTGGTCGGGGGGAGCGGGGGTTACGGAGCTGCTGAGGTCCTGGCGCTTCTGGCCAGATTGCGCCGCCATGAGCGCTCTCAGGTACCTGTTGCTCTCGAAGTGTCGGATGCCGCCGTCATCTGTCCGGGGTTCGACCTGTATCTCATCCCCATGGTCCTCAACAGCTCCGATGTCGCTTGGGTCGTCGGCCACCACCAGGCCGCGATCAAGCGCTACGCCGGCGTCTTGGATTGGGGACGGGTGGTGGTGGAGGGATACTGCATCTTGAACCCGGATGCCTCTGCCGCACGTCTCTCTCGGGCCAGAGCGGGCCTGGGGGTCGATGACGTGCTGGCCTTTGCCTTGTTGGCCGAGCACCTACTTGAGCTACCCATCTTCTATATCGAATACAGCGGTGTTTACGGGTCGGTAGATCTGGTCGCGGCTGTGCGCGAAGTGCTTGTGAACACCCGCTTGTGGTATGGAGGGGGCATCCGTACCGGCGATCAGGCGCGGGAGATGGGAGCGGTGGCTGATGCCATACTGATCGGGAACGCGGTCGTCGAGGGTTGCGCACCGTTGGGGCCGGGATAATTGTCCGGCGAAATCGGGTATTCTCCGCTCTGGACTAAGTCATAAGACCGGACTCGACGCCTAAGAGGTGGGAGCAATGGCGCCTGACGATCAAGGGAATAACGCAAGGAGCGACGCCACCGCCGCCAACCGATCGGATGGCCCGAAGCTCGGCGGCTTGAAGGCGGACGGTGAGAGGGCAGACGCCGTTCGGTCGAGCAGTAGCAGGTCCTCTTCCAGATCGGGGAGTAGCAGGCCGTCCACCAGGTCGAGTGGCGACAAGGTGAGCGGTACAGGCCGCTCGGCGGGTGGACCGCAGCGCAACGATGACCCCGGTCGGCCCCCCGGACGCCAAGTCTGGCAGTTCGTGGCCTACATCGTGGTGGCGCTGATAGCTCTATATCTGTTCCAACAGTTCCTACTGGGACCTATGAGCGCGCCTTCGACGGAGATCGATTACAGCGTCTTCCGGGCCAGAGTGGCTGAAGGCAGGGTGCTCACCGCCGTCATCGGTGACTCGGAAATCACCGGTACCATGACGGGCTCGGGCCAATCGGGTGGTACGTCGACGGAGTTTCGGACGACTTTCAAAGCCGGGGCCGACGACCGCTTGGTCGAAGAGCTGCAGGCCGCGGGAGTGGAGTACTCGTTCAAGGGGCCGTCCAGTCCCGTGGGGAGCCTCCTCATCAACCTCTTGCCTTTCTTGCTCATCGGTGTCTTCTGGTACTTCATGTATCGGCGGATGGCGGGTGGCCGGGGCGGCGCCGGAGGTATCTTCGGAGTGGGCAAGAGCAAGGCGACCAAGGTTGAAGCCGAGAAGGTGGGAGTGACCTTCAAGGACGTCGGGGGTGCCGACGAAGCCATCGCGGAACTCAGGGAGATCATCCAGTTCCTGAAGACGCCCGAGCAGTTTGCCAGCCTGGGCGGCCGCATCCCCAAGGGTGTTCTTCTAGTGGGCCCGCCGGGCACCGGGAAGACGTTGCTCGCCAAGGCCACGGCAGGAGAGGCCGGAGTGGCCTTCTTCGAGAGCAGCGGTTCGGAGTTCGTGGAGATGTTCGTGGGGGTCGGGGCTGCGCGGGTTCGAGACCTGTTCGAACAGGCGCGTAAGGACGCGCCCGCCATTGTCTTCATCGACGAGATCGATGCCATCGGACAGAGCCGGGGGGTCGGCATCGGCATGGGCGGTGCCAACGACGAACGGGAGCAGACGCTCAACCAGCTTCTTGCCGAGATCGACGGATTCAGCACCGACACGGCCCGGCCGGTCATCATAATGGCGGCCACCAACCGCCCTGAAGTGCTCGACCAGGCTCTTCTACGGGCCGGGCGTTTCGACCGTCAGGTGGAGGTGGGGAACCCGGACCTCATCGGTCGAGTGCAGATCCTCAAGATTCACAGCAAAGACGTCACGCTCTCCAAGGATTTCGATCTGGAAAGGGCGGCTCGTATCACCCCGGGTTTCAGCGGAGCCGATCTGGCCAACGCCATGAACGAGGCGGCCTTGCTGGCGGCCCGTCGTAGGGCCGACTCGGTCAGCATGCAGGACTTTGAAGCGGCCATGGAGAGGGTGGTCGCCGGGCTGGAGAAGAAGACCCGGGTCATGAACGAGAGCGAGCGAAAGACGGTGGCCTATCACGAGTCGGGTCACGCTCTCATGGCGGCCTTGCTACCACACGCCGATCCGGTGGCCAAGATAAGCATAATCCCGCGTGTTCGGGGAGCTCTGGGCTACACCCTGCAGATGCCCACAGAAGATCGCTACATCCTGACCAAGGACGAGTTGACCGACCGGATCGCCGTTATGCTGGGAGGGCGGGCTGCGGAGACTACTGTGTTGGGTACCATAAGCACCGGGGCCGCCGACGATATCCAGAAGGCGACCGAGCTGGCCCGGCGCATGATCACCGAGTTCGGGATGAGCGAAGAACTGGGTTCAGTGCGGTACGCAGGCCAGCAGCTGCGCTATCTGACCGGTGTTGTACAGGACAATAGTCATCTCAGTCCTCACACCCAGGAGTTGATCGACACCGAAGTCAGGAATCTGGTGACCGAGGAGTTCGAGCGGGCCCAGGCAGTCCTCCGTGAGAACCGGGCAGCGCTGGAGCACCTGGCCCAGGCTCTGCTCAAGCAGGAGACCGTCGATGGCAGCGCCGTTCAGGAGGCTCTGGAGGCTGCGAAGGCGCCGCCCACTGCCGAGGAGGGAGATTCGTGAGGATCGTGGCTTCATGAGATGGGCATCGGGATTGACGGAGCGCATCACAGTGGGGGTCGTCGGCGCCGGTAACATGGGTTCTGCTCTGATCAGGGGCTGGTTACGGGACCAGAGTTCCGGGGTGGAACTTCTGGCTTGGGACAAGGTGGAGTCTTGTCTCCGAGCTCTCCCCGGGTCGGAACGGATCTCTGTAGCTCGCTCACTGGAAGACCTGGCGGCCAAGGCGGATGTCGTCGTTCTTGTTGTGAAACCCAAGGACGCTGCCGACGTGCTTGGGGCGATCGCCGGGCGCTTGGAAGCCGGACAGACCTTGATATCGGCCATGGCCGGTGTGCCACTGGACTCGATCCGATCTCTCCTCGGACCGGGCCCGGGTTTGTTCCGGATCATGCCGAACCTGGGCGTCGAACTGGGCGCCGGAGCGGTGGCTCTCGCATCGGAGGGATCGGCCGATGGGGCCGACATCCAGGCGGTACTGGGACTACTGGGCTCTTTGGGGCGTGTGGAAGCAGTTCCTGAAGATCTGATGGATGTGGTGACGGCGGTGTCGGGGAGCGGCCCGGCCTTCATCGCGCTGGCCATGGAGGGCCTGGAGGACGGGGCTGTGGCCGTGGGGCGCTCCCGGCGGGAGGCGCGCTCGCTGGTACGAGAGGCGGCTCTGGCGGTGGGGGCTCTGGCGGCACACCCAGATCCATCGGTCGGAGTGGAGGAAGCCTGTGCCGCTGCCACGGACGCCGAGCGGATGGTGGCCGAGTCTATGCGGCGCCGGGGCGTGCCCATGGCTTTCAGAGAGGCCGTAGAGGCGGCGCTGGACCGAAGTCGGCGGCTCCGGGCTCCGGATCCGGCAAAATGAACGACAAAGCTGTAGATTGTGTCCTTAGCAGGTTCAGAACATGCCGGGAGTTGGGTATCCAGTATTGTAGTAATCCAGGGGAGTAGTTAGGAGGAGCACATGCTGGTCCGCGACACGATGTCCAGGAATCCCATCACGACATGGCCGGGTGCGTCGGTTCCCGATGCGCTTAAGGTGATGCAGGGGAGCAAGGTCCGGCAATTGCCGGTGATGGATCCTACGACCAACAAGATGGTGGGGATCGTCTCCTTGGTCGACCTGTTCCGGGTCTCGCCCTCACCGGCCACCTCGCTGAGCGTTTGGGAGGTCGACTACCTGCTCGAGAAGATCACGGTCGAGAAGGTTATGACGCGCGACGTCATCACGGTGGACGAAGATGCTCCCGTAGAGCAGGCCGG
>ENA-UOUL01000239-UOUL01000239.1-bioreactor-metagenome-genome-assembly--contig:-NODE-239-length-96181-cov-5.508564_pt1 | contig 96181 bp, 75 predicted proteins | sample MGYA00249838_ERZ747220 | MGnify/ENA primary metagenome ERZ747220 (study PRJEB28778, sample SAMN05720191) | bioreactor metagenome | isolation source: Anaerobic biogas reactor | place: USA:Washington... | reverse complement strand
CCAGGTGGTCGAGGGTCTCGGCGTTGAAGAAGAGCAGGGCGCCCGGGGCGGTCTTGTCGTCGGCACGCTCCACGGTGGCCACGGCCAGGCCGTCGGTGCGCACGGCCACGGAGTTGATGACGGTGCCCTCACCCGCGTCGACGGAACCGACCTTGCTCGGGGCCGTCGGATCGGCGATGTCGAGGACGTCGATCTGACCGGAGTTGGCGTTGACGGTGAGGACGCGCTGCGTGGCGGCGTGGTAGGCGACGATCTCGGCGGCGGACTCGTCGAAGACGCCCGTCTCGTAGCTGCCGACCGGTGCCAAGGTCAGGGCCGCGCCCGGGGCGGAGTGGACGATCGGCTGATCGACGACCTGGGCGTGGGCCGGGACGATGAGGGACAGGCTGGTGGCGGCGGCCCAGGCCTCCGACAAAAAGGTGATTGGCGTGGACGTGGACCAGTATTACACGCTCCCTGACTCGGTGAAACCCTACTTGCTCTCCAGCGCCATGAAGGCCATCGTCCCTGGCGTGGTGGATCTGATCAAAAAGGCCGAGGCGGGCAGTTTTACCTCCGGCCAGATTTTCGGCGCTGCGGCGCTGGCTCCTTACCACGATACGGACGGCAGTATCCCCCAGGCGGTCAAAGACAAGATCGCCGAGATCACCAAGGGCATCGCAGACGGCTCCATCTCGACCGGTGTGAAAAAGTAAGCCCGGCGAGCCACTAGCAGTCTGGGAAGGGGGAGAGCGTGCGGCGGCATTTCCGCTGGGCCTCTTCCCCTTTCTTGTGATCGCGAGAGGAGGGATGAATGCAAAGCACCTCGCGCCGAGGCAAAGCACCAGGGGCGGTGCGCGCCTCGATTCTGGGCCTGACCCGGACCCTGTCCATTCCTGCCCTGGCGGTCTTGACCGCCCTGCTGATCGGCGCCTTGATCATGCTGCTTTCGGGCGGGAACCCCCTGGTGGGCTATGTGGCGCTCTTTGAGGGGGCGTTCGGCAAGGCGCGCTCGCTATCCGAGACCGCGGTGGCGGCGACGCCCTATGTCTTTGCCGGGCTAGGGATCGCTTTGGGCTTTCGCGGCGGCCTGTTCAACATTGGCGTGGAAGGTCAGTTGTTCATCGGCTCGATCTGCGCGGCCGGCGTCGGCTATGCCGTCCATGGCCTCCCCTGGTTCATCCACATGCCATTGGCCCTGCTGGCCGGCTGTCTGGGCGGCGCCATCTGCGCAGGCATCCCCGGTTTCCTCAAGGCCAAGACCGGCGCGCACGAAGTGATCACCACCATCATGATCAACTATATGGCCATCTATTTCACCAACTGGCTGGTGACGGGCCCGATGCAGGACCCCGGCACGATCGTTCCCCAGACCCGGCGCATCCTGGCCACCGCCGAGATTCCGGCGATTTGGGGCGCCTATCGCGTGCATTGGGGGACCGTCCTGGCCATCGCCGCGGCGGCCTTGGTCTTTTGGCTGCTTTGGCGCACGGTGCTGGGCTTTGAGATTCGCACCGTGGGCGCCAACCCCGACGCGGCCAAGTACGCCGGGATCCATGTGGGCCGGAACATCGTGATCACCATGATGCTCAGCGGCGCGTTGGCGGGGGCAGCGGGGGCGGTGGAAGTGCTCGGGCTGAACCACTATTTCGCGCCATCCTTTAGCATTGGCTACGGATTCGACAGCATCGCCGTGGCCGTTTTGGGCAAGAGCCACCCTTGGGGCGTCGTGGCCAGCGCCTTCCTCTTCGGCGCGCTGAATAACGGGGCCAACTTGATGCAATTGCGCACCCAATCCCCCGTCTATATTATCTCGATCGTTCAAGCCCTCATCCTGATGCTCGTCTCGGCAGACCAGATCGTGCGCCGGCTGTACCGCCTCAAGGATTTGCCAAAGGGGAACCTCGCGACGCCGGCTGTCGCGACCAGTGAATCGGCGCTCGGCACGGGTAAGGAGGCGAAAAGCTAATGGACATGCGAATCATCATTGGCCTGTTCGCCTTGACCCTGGTCAAGGCCACGCCCCTTACCCTCGGCGCCTTGAGCGGCGTTTTTTGCGAGCGTTCCGGCGTGGTCAATATCGGCATCGAAGGAATGATGTTGACCTCCGCCTTCACCGGCTTTAGCGCCGCCTTCTTTAGCGGCAGCGCCCTGGTCGGCATCGCCGTGGCGCTGGCTACCGGCGGCTTGCTCGCTTTGCTCCACGCGGTGCTCTGCATCCGCTTCGAGCTGAACCAGATCATCAGCGGCACGGTGATCAACCTGATGGCCGTTGGCGTGACCGGCTATTTCAACCGTGTGATCTTTTCGGGTCGCACGGTGCCCGGAGTGGAGACCCTCCCGCGCGTGGAGATCCCCTTGCTGGCCGATATCCCCTTTATTGGCCCGATCTTGTTCCAGCATCAGCCCATCGTCTTTACTACCATCATTCTGGTGTTCCTGGTACATATCGTCTTGTTCCATACGCCTTGGGGCCTGCGCACCCGCGCCGTGGGCGAGCATCCTCGCGCGGCAGATACGCTGGGGATCGATGTGTTCAAGGTACGCTACATCAACGTGGTGGTGGGCGGAATGATCGCGGGCCTGGCGGGGGCTTTCCTGACGCTGGAAGCAGTGGGCACCTTTGAAAAGCTGATGAGCAATGGTCGCGGCTTTATCGCCCTGGCGGCCATGGTCTTTGGCAAGTGGTCGCCCGTCGGCGCCTTTGGAGCGGCCCTGCTCTTTGGCTTTGCTGAGGCGTTGGGGGTGCGCTTGCAGATCGAGAACATCGGCATCCCCTACCAGTTTTTGGGCATGCTTCCCTACCTGCTGACCATCATCGTGCTCGCTGGCGTGGTAGGCCGGTCCACTCCGCCCGCTGCGTCGGGCCAGCCCTACAGGAAGGAGTAGCCCATGGTTGCGCTGGCATTGCAGGTCAAGGGCATCACCAAACGGTATCCCGGCGTCATCGCCAACCATGAGGTCGATTTCGACCTTCGCAAGGGCGAGATCCACGTCCTCTTGGGCGAGAACGGCGCGGGCAAGACCACGCTGATGAACATCATCTATGGACTATCCATGCCAGATGAGGGCGAGTGCTACCTGGACGGCGAGCTGATCCAAATCACCGACCCAAACCTGGCCATCAGCCGCGGCATCGGCATGGTCCACCAACACTTTATGCTTGTGCCCACCCTGACGGTGGTGGAGAACATCATCCTGGGCGTGGAAAGCCTGCGCCCCAGGACGGCCTTTTTGCGGCAGCTCAGCCTCTTGGACCTGGCGAGCGCCACCAAGCGGATCGAGTCCTTATCCAAGCAGTATGGGCTGGAGGTCGACCCGGCCGCCTATGTGCGCGACCTGCCCGTGGGCGCGCAGCAGCGCGTCGAGATCGTCAAGGCGCTCTATCGCGAGGCCGATATCCTGATCCTGGACGAGCCAACGGCGGTATTGACCCCGCAGGAGGCCGATGACCTCTTTCAGGTGATGCGCGCGCTGGTCCAGCCGCGAGGGGATAAGCATGGCAAGTCGATCATCTTTATCACTCACAAGCTGAAAGAGGTCTTGGCCGTCGCGGACCGCATCACGGTCCTGCGCGGTGGGCGGGTCGTCGGCAGCACCATGCCTTCCGCCACGACGGAAAACGAGCTGGCCGCCATGATGGTGGGCCGCGAGGTGGTCCTGACCGTGCCCAAGGGCCCTGCCCGCCCGCAAGAGCCGGTGCTGGAAGTGCAGGATCTCAAGGTCCTGGATGACCGGCACCTGGTGGCGGTGGACGGGGTATCGCTGGAGGTGCGCAAAGGCGAGATACTGGGCGTGGCCGGCGTGCAAGGGAACGGGCAGCGCGAGCTGGTCGAGTCGCTGACCGGCCTGCGCAAGCCCGTCGGCGGCCATGTGCGCATTCTGGGCCAGGAAACCACCCTCGCCTCGCCGCGCCGGATCACCGAACTGGGCACGGCGCACATCCCCGAGGACCGCCAGAAACACGGCCTGGTCCTCAGCGATCCGGTGAAGGATAACCTGGTGCTCAATACCTACTATCGCCCGCCTTTCGCCCACAGGGCGGTCATCGCGCGCGAACAGGTGGCCGATAACGCCGCCAGGCTGGTGCGCGAATTCGATATCCGCACGCCCAGCATCGAGACCGCCACCAGCAACCTCTCTGGCGGCAACCAGCAAAAGACCATCGTGGCGCGCGAGTTCTCGCGCCCCATTCAACTGCTGATCGCGGCGCAGCCCACGCGCGGCCTGGACGTCGGCTCTATCGAGTTCATCCACGGGCAGTTGGTCAAGCGCCGCGACGACGGCTGCGCCGTGCTATTGGTATCCGCCGAGCTGGACGAGATCATGGCCCTGGCGGACCGCATCGCCGTGATGTACAAGGGCAAGATCGTGAGCGTCATGCCTGCCGAGGAGGCCACGCGGGAAAAGCTGGGCCTGCTGATGGCAGGAGTGTCTTAACTCTATATACCGGGGGGACAGGATATGGATTCGCGCGAGCGGCTGTTGACCGCTTTGGAGAACGGCAAGCCCGATCACCTGCCGGTGCAGGTGCACAACTGGATGCGCTATTACCTCGATACCTACCTGGGCGGCTGTGACCAGTATGAGGCGTATGCGCGTTTTGGCCTGGATGCCGTCATCTATGTCAGCCCGCACCGCACCTACGCGGAGCGGGACCTGGACCGTTGGCGGGTGTCGCATCAGGAGCTGGGGGCCGATGCCGATGGCGTGCGCCATGGGGTGGAGACCATCACCACGCCCGGCGGCACGCTCACCCGCCGCTATGCCACTAGCCCGATCACGAGCTGGGACACCGAGTGCCTGATCAAGAACCAGGACGAGTTCGAGCTCTTTGCCCGCTACGCCCCCGTCCCATCGCGGACCGACGCGACGCCCGTGATCGAGGCCAAGCGCCGGATCGGGGCCAACGGGATCGTGCGCGGCGGCGTCTCGGGCTATGGCCAAGGCTCGCCCTGGCAGGATTTCTGCGTGTTGGTGGGGACCGAACCGGCCATCATGTACGCCATGGACGAGCCGGAATGGACCCACCATGCCCTGGAGGTCATCCTGCGAAAGCGCCTGCGCTGGATCGAGCAATTGCGCGGCGTCCCCTTTGATGTGATCGAGGCCGGCGGCGGGGCCGGGTCCAATACCGTGATCAGCCCCAAGCTCTTCCGCGAGTTCTGCCTGCCCTACGACCAACGCCAGAACAAGCTGTTGCACGAGCTGGGCCTGCGCGTGGTCTATCACCTCTGCGGCGGGCTGATGCGGATGCTCGAGCTGGTGGTGGAAAACGGCGCCGACGGCCTGGAGACCATGACCCCGCCGAGCATGGGCGGCGACTGCGCCTTGGCGGAGGCCAACCGCCGGGTGGGCAAAGACCTCTTTTTCATCGGCGGTTTCGACCAGAACGCCGGATTCGAGCACGGCACGCCAGAGGCGGTCCGGCGCCAAGTTTACGCGCTGCACGCCGCCTGCCCCGATGGCGGCTACATCTGCTCTCCCTCCGATCACTTTTTCCACGGCAACCCCGCTAATCTGCAAGCCTTTGCTGATGCGGCCAAGGAGTGTCGGTACTAACCTATCCCATCTCGTTCCGGGCATAGCCTAGCAAGGGGGTAATATGCGTCGCCTATCCAGGGTCGGGTGGTTGTTCCTGGGCTGTCTGATCGTGCTGGGCGCGACGAGCCTGGCGGAGCCACCGCCCTCCCTGGGGCAAGCGAGTTGGAACGATGATTGCGCGGCCTGCGCGGGCGCGGCGCCAGCAGGCTCGCCAGCGGGGGAAGTGGTGGGGCCCGCCTCCGCCCAGCCGGAGGCGCCGAGCGCGGCAGGCTTTGACGCCCAGTTCAACGATCCCTCCAGCCTGGCGGGTTGGGTGCAGCACCTGGGCGTCTGGACCTTGAGCGACGGCGCGTATTCGACCGAGGGCATCGTCGGCAAGTCCTCTTCCGTAAGCTACAATGCGGTCTATGACGCGCTGGATTATGAAGTGCGCCTGCGCCGCTTTGGCGACATCGGCTACACCAACCGGCTCATCATCCGCGGCACGCCCGATCCCCTGCAGGCCACCGGCCATTGGGCTTCCTCATACCACTTTCAGTTCAGCGCCGATGGCTATTTCACCGTCTCCAAGAACGTGGGCGGCGTCTCCACTCCCCTCACCGCCTGGATCGAGCGGCCGGCGGTCAGGCTGAACTCCGAATGGAACACGCTGCGCGTGGTGGCCTATGGTCCGTCCTTCTGGTTCTACATCAATGGCGAACTGGTCTGGTGGGGCAGCGATGCCAGCCTGCCCTCCGGGCGCGTGGGCATCGGCATGTACCGCGAGTCGGCCGGCGGCGTCAACCACCTGGATGTGGACTATGCCCGGCTGACCATCCCCACCTCGCCGCCCCCGCCGATGGCCGGCTTTGATGCCCAGTTCAACGACGCGGCGTCCCTCGCGGCATGGCAGGTGCATGCCGGGACCTGGACGCTCGGCGAGGGGTCTTATTCCAGCGAGGGGCTCCCCGGCCAGGTGGCCTCCATCAGCTATCAGACCCCACCGTACCGCGATCTGGACTATGAGGTCAAAATGCGCCGCTTCAACTCGGATCCGCGCACCAACGCCATCGTGATCCGGGGCCAGGTCTATCCGCAAGCTGAAGTAGACCAGGACTGGTATGGGGGATACTTTTTCCAGTACGCCTCGGACGGCAAGTTCTCGGTCTGGAGGGTGATCGGCGACGAGGCGGTGGCGCTGGCCCAATGGGCGAACCACAGCGCAATCCACAAGGGGTCGGAGTGGAACGTATTGCGCGTGGTGGCCATGGGCGCCACCCTCGAGTTCTATATCAACGACGTCAAGGTCTGGACCGGCAACGATCCGGTGTTCAGCCTGGGCTGGGTGGGCATCCAGATGTTTCGCAGCACAACGAGCACCGGCGACCGGCTGGACGTGGACTATGCCAAGCTCAAGATCGTGGTCCCACCGCCGACGCCCACGCCAACCGCCACCATGACGAGGACGCCCACCCGCACCCCCACGCCGACGCGCACCCTCACCCCCACTCGCACGCCCACGCGGACGCCGACGCGAACCCCGACCCCATGCCTGGATCGCTACGAGCCGGACAACGTCTGGACCCAGGCCATGGTCATCTCGACCAACGGCGTGCCGCAGTCGCACAGCCACCACGCCCAGGGAGACGTGGACTTTGCCAAGTTTTACGCCGAGCGGGGTATCACCTACCTGATCCGCACCACAGCGCTGGGTGGCAAGGGCAACGACACGCTGCTGACGCTCTTTGGCCCCAACACGCTGACCCAGGTTGGCTCTGCGGACGAGGGGTGCGGAGAACGAGGGGCCGCCTGCTTGCGCTGGAAGTGCAATACCGCAGGCAACTATTATATCCAGGTACGCCAAAAGGTCGCCCAGACCTTTGGGTGCGATCTGACCTACGCCCTGGCGGTGGGGCGCATCGCGCCGCAGCTCGGCCACGGCGCGTACCTGCCGCTGGTCATCAAGCAACGCTAGATACGGGAGGGATCATGGACGAACGGATCATCCGCGCCAAGCTGGACACCCTGCGCCGGCGCACCATCGTGACGAGCTGGCCAGTGGGGCCGTGGCAGGTCCGCGAGGCGGACTATACCGCGGAGAGCGCCTACGAGTTCCGCGGCGATTGGCGCCCCCTGCAAGAGGGCGAGACCTTTGCCGCGCTGACCACCGTCTTTTGCCGGGCCTCAGTGGCTTGCCCGGCGGCCACCACGCCCACGGGCAAGCTGTGCTTTCATTTTCCCGGCCTGGCCGGCGTGGAGGGGCTGCTGCGGGTGGATGGGCAGGCCTATGCGGGGCTGGACGCCAACCACGACCGCGTCCCCGCGCTCGCTTCCGGCGCCCACGCGCTGGAGATCGAGTTCGTCTCCTGGCTGCGGGCCATGTGCCAGCCCGACCTGCGGGGAGAGCGCGCCGTTTTCAAGGGAGCCAACGTCATCGAGGTGGACCCCGATGTGGAAGCGGCCTACTATGACCTGCGCTTCGTCGCCGAGGCGATCCCCGAGGTGACCGACGAGCGGCGCAAGAAGCGGCTGGCGGCGGCGCTGGAGGAGGCGCTGCTGGCCGTCGACCTGACCCTGGCGCGGGAGGATTTCGGGCGGGAGGTCCAGCAAGCGCGGGCGATCCTGGCCGAGCGACTGGCGGCGATCCAGCCCGACCCCGAGGGCGGCAAGGTCTGCCTGGTGGGGCACACGCACATCGACACGGCCTGGCTCTGGCCGTTGAGCGAGACCGTGCGCAAGTGCGGGCGCACCTTTTCCACCGCCGCGCGGCTGATGGAGCAGTACCCCGATTTCCACTTTGCCTGCAGCCAGGCGCAGCTCTACCAATACACCAAGGAGCGCTTCCCCGAGCTCTACGAGCAGATCAAGGGCTGGGTGGCGACCGGGCGCTGGGAGACCACCGGGGCCATGTGGGTGGAATCAGACTGCAACGTCCCCTCCGGCGAGGCGCTGATCCGGCAGATGCTCTATGGGCTGGCCTTTTTCCGCGACGAGTTCGGCACGCGGCCGCGGGTCTGCTGGCTGCCCGACGTCTTTGGCTATCCCGCCTCGCTGCCCAGCATCCTGGCGGGCTGCGGCATCCCCTACTTTATGACCTGCAAGCTGCACTGGCAGAGCCAGAACCCCTTCCCCTCCCACCTCTTTTGGTGGGAGGGGACCGACGGCGCGCGCGTCCTGGCGCACGTGCCCAAGCTGCTGCGCTATTACAACGGCACCATCGTGCCGCAAGAGCTGCGGATGGCCTGGGAGAATTTCAAGGAAAAGGGCATCTATGACGAGGTGATGCTGCCTTTCGGCTATGGCGATGGCGGCGGCGGCGTGACCCCCGAGATGATGGAATACGCCGCGCGAGAAAAGCGCTTCCCCGGCCTGCCCGCCACGCGGGTGACCGGCGGCGAGGCCTATTTCGACACGGTGGTGGCCCAGTCGCCCGACCTGCCCGCCTGGGTGGGCGAGCTGTACCTGGAGACGCACCGCGGCACCTATACGACCCAGGGACGCACCAAACGCGCCAACCGCAAGAGCGAGCTGCTCTTGCGCGACGCCGAGATCTGGGGCTCTTGGGCCGGGCTGGGTGGCCAGCCTGTCGAGATGGCGCCGTTGCACCAGGCCTGGGAGCGGGTGCTCTTGCAGCAGTTCCACGACATCCTCCCCGGCAGCTCCATCGGGCCCGTGTATGAGGATAACCTGGCCGATCTCGACCGGGCGCAAGAGGCGGCGCTGGGCGTGCGGCAGGCGGCCCTGCGCGCCCTGGCCGATGGGGCCGCGCCCGCCGGCGATCTGGTGGTCTTTAACTCACTCTCCTGGTCCCGCAGCGATCCGGTGGAAGCGGTGGTGGCCGACCCCGGCGGCGCGTTCCACCTCCGCGATGCTCACGGGCGAAGCTGCCCCGTGCAGGTGCTCTCGCGGGGCGACGGGCAGGCGCGCATCCTCTTTGAGCCCTATGACGTGCCCGCCATGGGCTACGAGAGCTATACGGTGCGTCCTGGCGCGCCGGGGACCATGGATGGCCTCGCGGCCCGGGAGCGCGGGCTGGAGAATGCGGCCCTGCGCGCCGAGTTTGACGACGAGGGCAACCTGGTGCGCCTGCTGGACAAGCGCTGCGGGCGAGAGGTCATCTCGCCGGAGGAGCCGGCCAACCTCTGGCAGCTCTTCCAGGACGGCCCGGAGCGCGAGGCGGCCTGGAACGTCCATGACACCTTTGAGAAGCGCCAGTATGGCTGGGACGGCCCCGCCACCATCCGAGTGATCGAAAGCGGCCCGGTGCGCGCGGCGCTCCTGATCGAGCGGGCCCGCGGCGACACGCAGGCCAGCTTGCGCGTCGAGCTCCACAAGCGCCTGCCGCGGCTCGATTTCGTCGCCGACGTGGACTGGCAGGAGCGCCAGACCATGCTCAAGCTCGCCTTCCCGGTGCAGGTGCGCAGCACCGAGGCCACCTGCGAGATCCAGTTCGGCACGGTGCAGCGGCCCACCCACCGCAACACCACCTGGGATCAGCAAAAGTTCGAGATTTGCGCCCATCACTGGGTGGACCTCTCCGAAGGGGGCTATGGCGTGAGCCTGCTCAACGATGGAAGGTTCGGCCATGACGTTAAGGGCAATATGCTCCGCCTGACCGCTCTGCGCGGGCCCGAGTACCCCGATCCGCAGGCCGACCTGGGCGACCACCACTTTGTCTATGCCCTCTACCCCCACGCGGGCGATTGGCGCGAGGGCGGGACGGCGCGCCGCGGCTGGGAGCTGAACGCGCCCATGACGGCGGTCGTCAGCCGGGGCAGTGGCAACGGCGGCGCGCGCAGTCTGCTGGAGGTGGAGGGGTCGGGGGTGGTGGTCACCGCCTTCAAGCCCGCCGAGGACGGCGATGGCTGGGTGTTGCGGCTGTACGAGGCCCACGGCGGCCGCGGGCCGGTCCAAGTGCGCTTTGCCCAACCACCCACCCGCGCCGTCGCGACCAACCTGGTGGAAGAGCCGGAAGACGGTCTGGACCTGGCCGGTTCGGCGCTGTCCTTCGAGGTCAAGCCGTACGAGATCAAGACGTTCCGCCTGTGGTGGCGATAAAGGAGAGAAACCATGCCCAATGACGCAACCCAACCGATCGTCCACATGGTCGGCCACGCCCACATCGACCCGATGTACCTTTGGCGGTGGATGGAGGGCTACGAGGCGATCAAGCTGACCTTTCGCTCCGCGCTGGAGCGCATGGACGAGCACCCGGATTTCGTCCTGAGCACCAGCAGTGCCGCCTTTTTCGAGCAACTGGAGCGCTGGGACCCGGCGCTCTTTGCCCAGGTGGCGGAGCGCATCCGCAGCGGCCAGTGGGATATCGTGGGCGGCTGGTGGATCGAGCCCGACTGCAACGTCCCCCACGGCGAGTCCTTTGTGCGGCAGGCGCTGCATGGGCAGCGCTACTTTCGCGAGAAATTCGGCGTGCAAGCCACGGTGGGGATGAACCCCGATAGCTTTGGCCACGCCGCCACCCTGCCGCAGATCCTGGCCAAGAGCGGCTGCAAGTACTATATGTTCATGCGTCCCGCCTGGCACGAGAAGGAGCTGCCCGCCAACCTCTTTTGGTGGGAGGCGCCCGATGGCACGCGGGTGCTCACCTGCCGCCTGGTGACTTATACCGGCGGCGCCCGGCCGCGGGACATCGCGGCCATGGCGGAAGGGGATTTCTATGCCACGCGCAACCGGGTGCTCTTTTACGGCGTGGGCGACCACGGCGGCGGCCCCACCAAGGAGGCCATCGCCAACGTGGAGCAGGACCGCGCCGCGGGGGGCGCCGCTCGCTTTGCCCGCGCCGAGGACCTCTTTCGGGGCGCGCAGGCGGAGGGCGTCGAGTTCCCGGTGGTGGTGGACGAGCTGCAACATCACGCCCAGGGCTGCTATTCCACCGTCTCGGCGCTGAAGCAGCGCAACCGCCAGAACGAGCACCTGCTCATGGCGGCGGAAAAGGCCTGCGCGCTGGCCCAGGGGCTGGCCGACGCGGCCTATCCCCAGGCCGAACTGGAGCGCGCCTGGCGCGACCTGCTCTTCCTGCAATTCCACGACACCCTGGGCGGCACCATCCCCAAGGCCGCCTATGAGGACAGCCTGGCCATGGAGGGGCGGGCCACCGCCCTGGCCCAGGAGGCGCTCTATGGCGGCATCCAGGCCCTGAGCAACGCCGTCGATACCAGCGGCGAGGGTTTTCCCATCCTGGTCTATAACCCCTGCGCCTGGCGCCGCACGGCCCCCGTCGAGATCGTGATCGACCGCCGCCACTGGGACCTGGAGATCGAGGTCTCGCCCGATTGGTGGCGCGAGGGCTCGCTCCGCATCGTCGACGACCAGGGGCGCGAGGTCCCCTCGCAATTCGTCTTTCCGCCGGCGCACTGCGGCTTTGGCCGGGTGAACGTGCTCTTCCTGGCCGACGTGCCCGCGCTGGGCTATCGGGTCTATCACGCCCTGCCGCCGGATGGCTCCTCCGCGCCCGCCTCCAACCTGCAAGCCGGGGAGAATTCCCTGGAGAGCGCGCGCTGGCGGCTGGAGTTGGACCCCGCCACGGGCAGGGTGACGCGGCTCCATGACAAGGCCCGCGACCTGGAGGTGCTCTGCGACGTGGCCAACCGCGCCGTGGTGCTGGAAGACCCTTCGGACACCTGGGCTCACGAGACCACCACCTTCCAGAAAGAGGCCGGCGCCTTTGGCGAGGCGCAGATCTCGGTGCTGGAAAGCGGGCCGGTGCGCGCCTCGCTGTGGGTGCGCTCGCGCTTTGGCAGCTCGACGTTGGAGCAGGTCATCTCGCTCTATGACGGCCTCGACCAGATCGACTTTGGCTCCACCGTGCAATGGCAGGAACGGATGCGCATGCTCAAGATCGAGTGGCCGCTGAACGTGGGCGAGCCCACGGTCACCGCCGCGATCCCCTACGGCCACATCGTGCGCCTCTCCAAGGGCGATGAGGAGCCCTGCGGGGAGTGGATCGACGTCAGCGGCGCGGCCCGGCGCAAGCTGGTCGAGTCGGTGCCCTATGGCGTGACGATGCTCAACGATAGCAAGCACGGCTACGACGTCTGGGCGCGTTACCGCTCCTACGGCTGGGGGCCGGGCAAGGCGATCATGCGCCTGACCGCGCTGCGCAGCCCCATCTATGTCTTTCACGAGCCCAACATCGTGCAGCCGGGGCTGCCCTATCCCTACCAGGACCAGGGCGAGCACACCTTCCGCTACGCCATCCTCCCCCACGACGAGGATTGGCGCGCCGGCGACGCCCCCCGCGCGGCGGAGGCATTCAACACGCCGCTGGTGGTGATCAACGCGGAAAAGCACGGCGGCGCGCTGCCGCCCAGCGCCAGCCTGGTCGCCTCGGAGCCAGCCAACGCCCAGGTGACGGTGCTGAAAAAGGCGGAGGACGGCGACGACTGGATCATCCGCTGCGTGGAGACATACGGCCGGGACGTGGAGGCGACCATCCGCCTGCCGCTATGGGACATCGCCTGGACCTTCCCGCTGGGGCACGACGAGATTAAGAGCTTCCGGGTGAGCCGCGACGGGCGGGTGATGGAAGTGGATTTGCTGGAGGACCAAGTCAGGTAGCGAAAACGGGAGGGGGGATGCCCCTCCCGTTCCTGTTTATTGCCCTGCGTATCTTGCGAGAATCGCTTCTATATACGGCAGCGCTCCTCCGCCCACGCTCGCCATCTCGGGCGCCGCGCGCATTTGTGATCCGGCGCCATGCGACGTAGAATAGGCGCGACCGGTATCGTTCGCCCTCAGAGGAGGCACTGGCATGTATGACCTGATCATCATCGGATCCGGCCCCGCGGGCTATTCAGCCGCCATCTATGCGGGACGATCCATGCTTTCCACGCTGTTGATCACCGGGAGCGCGCCCGGCGGCTGGGCGGCCCTGACCAACGACATCGAAAACTATCCGGGCTTTCCCGAGGGGATCGCTGGCCCCGAGCTGATGGAACGCATGCGCCAGCAGGCCGAGCGCTTTGGCGCCGAGATCATCATGGACGAGGTGACCCGCGTGAACTTGGGCGCGCACCCCTTCACCGTGGAAACGTATAGCGACGAATACCAGGCCAAGGCGGTGGTCATCTCCACGGGCGTCTCCCAACGCATGTTGGGCGTGCCCGGCGAGACGCAGCTGGCTGGCCGGGGCGTCTCGCGCTGCGCCACCTGTGACGGGTTCTTCTTTAGAGACAAAAAGATCGTCGTGGTGGGCGGCGGCGACTCGGCGGTGGATGAGGGCATCTTTTTGACCCGCTACGCCCGGGAGGTGCACATCATCCATCGGCGCAACCGCCTGCGGGCGCAGCGCGCCGCCCAGGAACGCGCCTTCCAAAACCCCAAAATCTCCTTCATTTGGGACACCGCTGTGACGGAGATCATAGGCGAGGACCGGGTAACCGGTGTAAAATTGAAAAACCTGAACACCGGCGAGGAAAGCCTATTCGATTGCGACGCCGTCTTTATCTATATCGGCGCCACGCCCAACGTCGAGCTTTTCCGCGGCCAGGTGGACCTGGACGAGTTTGACTATATCGTCACCTGCCGCAACGGCCACACCAGCGTGCCGGGGGTCTTTGCGGCAGGCGATGTCCGCGAAACGACGCTCAAGCAGGTTGTGACGGCGGTCAGCTCGGGGGCCAGGGCCGCCATGGAGGCGGAAAAGTATATCGCCGCGCTGGAGGATCGCGCTTATCCGGAGCGCGAATTGGGCTAAATCGCCAACCATATCCGGTTATAGTGGACTCTATCATCTAGGGAGGTCAGTTACGATGAAGATCACCAAAAGCATGCCGATTGGACAGGTTGTGGGCAATTACCCGGAGACCATCCCTGTCTTTTTGCGGCACGGGCTCATGTGTATCGGTTGCGCCGCGGCCCGCTTCGAGAATATCGAGCAGGGCGCCCGCGCCCATGGCATCGACGTCGACGCGCTGATGACGGCGCTGAACGAGGCAGTCTCCGCCAAGGCCGAAAAAGCAGCCGCCTAACTACCGCTCTCATAGACACAAACAAGCGCCTCGATGGCCCGGTTGGCCGATCGAGGCGCTGTCATTTGCGGCGTGCATTTCGTGCGTGCGGCCGGCCGCGCGCCTCAGCCGCCTATGGCTCAGGCGTGGGCGTCGGCCGGGTTGGCAGCACCACCAGGGTGAGCGCCTTCAGGCTGCCGTCGTTCATCCACAACCCCGCCGCCACGATGCGCGAGCCGACCTGGGGCTGGGCCTCTGCCGGACGAACCACGGTCTCCGCGGTCACCAGCACATGCTGGTCGCCACGGGCCGTCCGCACGGTCAGGTCCGTGCCACCGGTCACGTCGGCCACGGCGGTTACCTCGCCCGCCACGCTCCCCCGCTTGGGGGCCTGGGACTTGACCACCACCGACCGGGCCAGGATATCGCCAGCCGGCGTGATGACGCCCTTGACCAGGGCCAAGGAGCCGATCTGGGTTTGCAGATCAGCCAGGCCAGGGTTCTCCAGGCCAGGGATCACAAAGGTGGTGTCCGCATCGGTCAGGATCTGCTTGGTATCACGCCCTCCGGTCAGCTTGAGGGCGAAAGACGGCTCGGCCAGGTTCACCGACTCGATGGCGCCGGTCAGGTTGGCGGGACGCGGCGCCTGCACGACGACCAGCTTGGCCACCAACTCGAACAAGGGGTCCGCCGTCGCGCCGGTCAAGGGCGCGGCCAGCGCGGTAACCACCGCGCGCTGCCCGGCCGCCAGGTCGGCGATGGTCGGCTCCTCGATGCCCGGGACCCGGAAGCGGGTGTCGGCGTTGGTCTTGATTGCTTTGGTCGTGTCGTCATCGAGCACCAGCTCGAAAGTCCCGGCGTCCTCATCCACCGCGCTGATCCTGCCGGTCAAGGTGAGGGGGCGCGGCTTTTGCACGGCCACCGAGAGCGCGGTAAAGACCTGCTCCGTCGCCTCGGCCGCCGGAGGCCGCGCCATGACCTGGGCGATATCGCCATCCTTGACATCGTCCAGGGTGGCGTCCTCGATGCCAGGCACGGAGACCTGGGTGTCGGCGGTGGTGACGATGTGGCTCACCGAGCCATCAGCGGCCACCAGGTCAAAGGCGCCCTCAGCAGCGTTCATCGCGGCGACCCGGCCCAACAGCTTGACCGGGCGCGGCTGCGGACGCTGGACATAGACGGTCGCGGCGGTGATCTCGGCCAGCTCGGGTGGGCGCCCCGCCAGATCGGCATCGGCCGCCACCGGCACGCTCACGACCACCACCTTGTCGTTGACCAGGAGCTTGTCCAGGCCGGGCGCTTCCACGCCAGGGATCACGAACTCGGTCTCGGAGGTCACCAGGACGGTGAGCTCGCGAGTGACGCGCGACCGGGTGAGCTCGCCCACCACCATCTGGAACTCCAGGTTGGGGACATCCACCGCGGTTACCTGTCCCGCGACCCGGATGGGCTGTGGCTGGATCTTGCGCACCGTGACGACCTTGGCCGTGATCGCGTTGGGATCCCCGGCCACGGGCCAGCCCACCACGACCACCTGGTCGCCGACCGCCAGGTCTTCAAAGGCGGGATCCTCATCGCCCAGGATCACAAAGCGGGTGTCGGCGGTAACGGCGATGCTGAGCTCTTGCCCGTCGCCTTTTAGGATGGTAAAGCCATCAGCAGCGATGCTTTGCACTTGGCCCGGCGCGGTGACCAACACGGGGCTGGGTGAAGGGCTGGGCCGCGGGTTGGGGTTCGCGCCAGGGTTAAGGGCGACATTCTGATCCGCCGCCGCTAACCCCGTGGCCGCCAACAGCAGCACCACAATCAGGGTAAGCAAGGTCAGGCTCTTTCTCAACATGAGTATATCCTCCTATGCGTGGATGGGCGGCCGAGGGTGTGGTGGGCAAGACGCAAACAGGCCGCCTACGACAAGCCCGCAGTACATCTCTATTCTGGCCCGATCATGTTATGCTGGTATTTCGAATATGTAAACTGGATGTAAAACTTGCGGTTATTCCTTAACCGTGTTAAGATTCTGGCGTGTGCTGGGAGGTCGCGGCGCTTGCTTCCCGGCCCAGACCGTCCTATTGAAAGGAGCGACGTGGCGACCATCGAACAGGCCCGAGAGGCCCTTAGCCATGTGATGGACCCCGAGCTGGGGCGCGATATCGTCGATTTGGGCATGGTCCGCAACCTGGAAGTCCGGGGAGCCAAGGTGCGGTTCACCCTGGCCCTCACCACCAAAGCCTGTCCCCTGCAGAACTCGATCATCAGCGACGCCAAACAGGCGCTGCTGGCCCTGGAAGGCGTCAAGGATGTCCAGGTGCAGGTCGGCGAGATGACGGCGGAAGAGAAGCAGCGCCTATTCGGCCAGCCCGGCCAAGAGCAGATGGGCAAGGCCGAGGCGCTGAACAAGATCAAGCGCGTGATCGCCGTGATGAGCGGCAAGGGCGGCGTGGGCAAGTCCTTCGTCGCCGGACTGCTGGCCATGGCCCTGCAACGCCAGGGCTTGCAGGTCGGCGTGCTGGATGCCGATATCACCGGGCCCAGCATCCCCAAGATGTTCTTCCCCAAGTCGCCCCGGCTGATGAACAGCCCCCTGGGCATCTTGCCCGCGGCGACCCATCTGGGGATCAAGGTGATGTCCATCAACCTCCTGCTGCCCAACGAGGACGATGCCGTCATCTGGCGCGGCCCGCTGATCTCGGGCGCGATCAAGCAATTCTGGGGCGACGTCTTTTGGGGCAACCTGGACGCCCTGGTGGTTGACCTGCCGCCCGGCACCTCCGATCCGGCGCTGACGGTCATGCAGTCCCTGCCCGTGGATGGCGTGATCATGGTCACGACGCCGCAGGACCTGGCGGGCATGGTGGTGCGCAAGGCCTCGCAGATGGCCTCCCAGCTAAAGGTGCCGATCTGGGGCCTGGTGGAGAACATGAGCTATGCGGTCTGCCCGGATTGCGGCAAGCGCTTCTCGATCTTTGGGCCGAGCCATGCCGACCAGGTTGCCAAGCAACTCGGGGTCCCGCTGTTGGGCCAACTGCCCATCAACCCCGCCATCGCCGAGCTGGCGGACGCCGGGCGGATCGAAGAGTACCCCGCCAGCGAGTTCGGGCCCATCGCCGAGCAGTTGATCGCTACGCTCAAGTAGGTGGGGTGGCCCATGACGACGTCGCATATGACCCTATCCTATACGCCGCAGGTGCTGGAACACGCGCAGAACCCCCGCAATGTGGGCGAGGTGCCCGATGCGGACGGGGTCGGGCAGAGCGGCGACCCGCGCTGCGGCGACTTTGCGGTGATGACCATCCGCGTGCGGGACGGCCGGATCGTGCAATGCAAGTTCCTGGTGCAAGGCTGCGGCGCGGCCATCGCCACGTGCAGCGTGACCACCGAGCTGGCCACGGACAAGACCATCGCCGAGGCGCAACAGATCACCGATGCACAGGTGGCAGAGGCCCTGGGCGGCCTGCCGCCGCACAAGATGCACTGCTCCAACCTGGCCGCCTCGGCGTTGCAGGCGGCCATCGCCGACTTGATTAAGCGGCAGAAGGTCGACCTGCGCGACTGGCGCTCGCTCTACTCCCGCCGATAGCGTCACCGGGAGCGCCGGGGTAGCGACCCCGACGGATCATCAGAATAGCACTGGGGGGCCACCAGGCCCCCCGCTTGCCCCACAGTTATCCAGGCCGAAAGGTGCATCGGATGGCAAAAAGGCGCAACTCGACGCTGCTCATCGGCCCGATCCTCCTGGTCCTCTTGGTGATCAGCTTGTTAGCCCCGCCGGACCCCCGGTCCCGTGTCGTTCTGGCGCAGGGCCAGGATTACCAGGTGGTGCGCGCCTGGGGCGCGCAGGCTCCCCAACGGCAGTTCAACACCCCCTCCGGCGTGGCGCTGGGAACCGGCAACCGCGTCTATGTCGCCGATACGGATAACCATCGCGTCCAGGTTTTCGATGCCTCCGGCGCGTGGCGCGACCAATGGGGCCAGCTCGGGTCCGGGCCCGGCGAGTTCTGGTTTCCCCTCGGCGTGGCCGTGGACACGAGCGGCAATGTCTATGTCGCCGACACGGGCAACCATCGCATCCAAAAGTTCAACACGCTGGGCGGCTTGATCGTCGCCTGGGGAGGCCAGGGACAGGGAACGGGGCAATTTCAGGAGCCGTCCCGCATCGCCGTGGATATCGCCGGCAACGTCTATGTCGCCGATACGGGCAACCACCGCATCCAGGTCTTTGATGGCGCGGGCCACCCGCTCCGCCAATGGGGCAGCTACGGCGCCGCCAACGGGCAGTTCAACCGGCCTCGCGGCATCGCGGTGGACCTGGAGGGGCGCGTCTATGTCGCCGATACGGGCAACCACCGTATCCAGGTCTTTTCCCGCGAGGCCAAGCACCTGCACACCTGGGGCGCGCAAGGCAGCGGCCCCGGCCAATACAAAAGCCCCTGGGATCTCGCCATCGATCGCCAGAATGGCCAACTGCACGTGGTGGACTCGGAGAACCACCGCATTCAGACCCTCTTTATCAGCACGGGAAACTGGGTCCGCGAGTGGGGGACCGCCGGGTCGGGCGCCAGCGAGTTCCGGCTGCCGCGCAGCATCGCGGTGGCGACCACAGGCAACCTCTATATCGCCGATACGGGCAACCACCGCATCGGCCTCTTCACCGCTGCGGGGCTATCGATCAGCCAGTGGGGGCAGCGCGGTCGCGCCGACGGCCAGTTCGCCAGCCCCCAGGGCATCGCCGCCCATCGCGAGGGTGGGATCGATTACGTCTATGTGGCCGATACGGGCAACGATCGCATCCAGCGCTTCATCGGCGACGGCACCTACCTGCGCCAATGGGGCACCACCGGCAACGGCCCCCGCCAGCTTCGCCAGCCCTCTGACCTGACCATCGCCCCCACCGGCATGGTCTACGTGGCGGATACCGGCAACGACCGGGTCCAGGCCTTTGATCCCCAAGGCTCTTATGTGCTCTTGCCCGGCCATGCTTCGCTCCGGTCGCCGCGCGGGATCAGCGCCGGGGATAACGAGCGCCTCTATGTCGCCGACACCCTGAGCCATCGCCTTCAGGTCTTGAGCTACGCCGGGCAGCCGGTGGCCCAGTGGGGCGAGCAAGGCAGCGGGCCAGGGCAGCTGCTCTTCCCCTCCGCCCTTGCCTGGGGGCCCGATGGGCGGCTCTATGTGGCCGATACCGAGAACCACCGCATCCAGGTCTGGAACCGGCAGGGCCAGTCAGTGGCCCAGTGGGGTGGCCGCGGAGCCGAGCCAGGGCGCTTTGAGCAACCCGGCGGCATCGCCGTGGACCAGCGCACCGGCGAGGTGTTCGTGGCCGATACCGGCAACCAGCGCATCCAGAAATTCGACGCATCCGGGCGCTTCCTGGCCCAATGGGGCGCCTATGGCTGCGAGCTGGGGGAGTTCAATGCCCCCTCCGGAGTCGCCGTGGGCGAGAGCGGAGATGTGTATGTCACCGATGCCAACAACCGCGTTCAGGTCTTTGCATGCGCCAATTGCGCGGACGTCACGCCGACCCCCACGCCCGGCCCCACCACCCTGCGCTTCCCCCTGGTGCTGCACAACTATCCGCGCTGGCAACTCGTTGGAGCCGCGAATATCGCCATCAAGTCCATGGCGCTCAACGTCCTGCAGCCCAGCGTCGGCTATGCCGGGACGGGCGGACATGGCTTTTTCCGCAAGCTGGATTGTGGCTCATCGTGGCAGGCCTTGCCCGCCTTTGGCGCCGATAGCATCTATGCCATCGCCTCCACTCAGGACGGCAGCATCTATGCCGCGATCTATGGCCAAGGGATCTCTATCTCCAAGGACAACGGCTCCAGTTGGAGCCCGGCCAGCGTCGGGCTAACCGATCCCTACGTCTATGCCGTGGTGGCCGCGCCCAACGACCCGCTGATCGCCTACGCCGCCTCGGATCGCGTCTATCGGACCGCCGACGGCGGTGCCACCTGGACGCCCAAGCCCAACGGCCTCACCAGCTCGGCGATCAACTGTCTGCTCGTCATCCCGGATTCCCCGCAGACCGTTCTGGCGGGCACCTTTGGCCAAGGCGTCTTTCGCTCCACCAGCGGCGGCGAGTCCTGGTCCCAGGCCAATGCCGGCCTCACCAACCTGGTGGTGTGGAGCCTGGCGGTCAGCCCCGCCGACTCGCGTATCCTCCTGGCGGGAACGGATGGCGGCGTCTTTCGCAGCGAGGATCGGGGCGAAAGCTGGACCCGGGTGGGCCTGGGCAAAACCTATTGCCTGGCCACCCATGCCCAGCAGCGGCGGACCATCTTGGCGGGGACGGCGGGCAGCGGCGTCTTTATCAGCCGTGACAGCGGCCTGACCTGGGCGCCCCTCAACAACGGCCTCGGCAACCTGGTGGTGCAAGCCCTGGTCATCGACCACCGCGAGTGCGATAGGCTGTATGCAGGGACCAACAGCGGTATCTGGGCCATCCCCCTCGACTGAGGGTTGCCGCCGCCCGCGATCTCGCTATAATGCGGCCAGTTGGCCATCACCGAATAGAGGAGATAGGGAATGAAGCTTTCCGTTTTCACCGTCATGCTGCCCGAATACGGACTGCAGGATGCGGCCAAGCTGCTGGCCGATCATGGCTATGAGGGCGTCGAGTGGCGCGTGACCAGCGTCCGTCCGGACCTGGCCGGGAATCCACCGTCCTTCTGGGGCAATAACCGCTGCACCGTGGACGTGGCGACGCTGCCGCAGCAGGCGACGACGCTCCGCGACCTGACCAAAAAGGCGGGGCTCGAGATGTGCAACCTGGCCACCTACATGGCCGCCAGCGAGCTGGAGCAGATCGAAAAGGTCATGCAGGCGGCTAAGGTCTTGGGCGCGCCCTCCTTGCGCGTGGGCGTGCCGCGCTATGACCGCACCCGCTCCTATAGCGAGCTATTCGCCGAGGCCCGTGCTTCCCTGGCCGAGGTGGAAAAGCTCTCCAAGAAGTATGGCATCAAGGGGCTCATCGAGATCCACATGGGCAATATCACCCCGTCCGCCAGCGCGGCGCGGCGGCTGATCGAGGCCTTTGACCCCAAGCACATCGGCGCGATCTATGATCCCGGCAACATGATGTACGAGGGCTATGAGGCCTGGCGGATGGGCCTAGAGATCCTGGGCGAGTACCTGGGCCACGTGCACGTCAAGAACACGCGCTGGGTCACCACCGGGACCGACGAGAACGGCACGGTGCACTGGCAGGCCGAGGCCACGCCCGTGAACGAGGGCATGGCCGATTGGGGCCAGATCATCGCCGATCTGCAACACGTGGGATACGATGGCTTCCTCTCCTTCGAGGATTTCAGCACCCTGCCCACCCCGGACAAGCTGGCGCGGAACGCCGTCTATATGCGCAAGCTGCTGGCGCGGTAAAGAATACGGCCCCTAAAGGTCAGATAGACCTTTAGGGGCTGCGCTCGGTCACTCGTGGTGAACCCTCTGGCGCGATCGCAGGCTTGTCCATGGTGAACGTTGGGCCGCCGTCCAGCCTCTATATCCATATCCCCTTCTGCCAGTCGAAATGCGCCTATTGCGATTTCAACTCGTATGCTGGGCTGGAACGGCTGCAGGAGCCCTACATCGCCGCCCTCTTGGCCGAGATGGACCTCGCCGCGGCGCGCTGCCCGGATCTCGCTCTCCGCACGATCTATGTCGGCGGGGGTACCCCCACGCTCCTGCCCGCCGAGCAACTGCGGCGGGTGCTGGATGGCTGCCGCGCCTGCTTTCGCGTCGCCGCCGATGCCGAGCTCACCGTGGAGGCCAACCCCGGCACGCTGGACGAAGCCAAGCTGGCCGCGCTGCTGGCGGCGGGCGTCACCCGCCTGAGCCTGGGAGTGCAGACCTTCGACGACGCCCTGCTGCGGCAACTGGGGCGCATCCACACCGCCCAGGAGGCCGTGGAGACCTACCGGCTCGCCCGCCGCGCCGGCCTGGACCACATCAACCTGGACCTGATCTATGGCTTGCCCGGGGCCAGCCTCGGGGACTGGCAGGCGGCGTTGGGCCAGGCGCTGGACCTGGGGCCCGACCACCTATCGCTCTACGCCCTGACGCTCCACGACGAGACGCCCCTGGCCCGCGCCATCGCGCAGGGCCGGGCGCCCAGGCTGGATGACGACCTGGCGGCGGATATGTACCTCTGGGCGCTGGAGGCGTTGGGGCAGGCCGGCTATACCCACTATGAGATCTCGAATTGGGCGCGAGGGCCCGGCGCCATCTGCCAGCACAACCTCACCTATTGGCTGGACCTGCCCTATCTCGGGCTGGGCGCCGGGGCGCATGGCTATCTGGAGCGCCGGCGCTACTGGAACGTGGCCCTTCCCGCCATCTACATCGACAGGCTGCGGGAGGGCCAGCCGCCGACCGAGGGCGACGAGTTCATCGATCGAGCCGCCGAGATGTCCGAGATGATGATCCTCGGGCTGCGCCTGATGGCGGGCGTGAGCGAGGCCCGCTTTGCCGCCCGCTTTGGCGTCACGATGCGCGACGTCTATGGCGCCGAGATCGACGACTTGGCCCGCCTGGGCCTGCTGCTCGCCGACCCGGAGGGCATCCGCCTCGCGCCGCCGGGGTATCTCCTGGGCAACGACGTGTTCGAGCGCTTTGTCCTGACCGAAGGAGGATAGATCGCCATGGTCATCGTGCTGGGCGCTGGCAAGGGGGCACCGAACTATGAGGGCTTGGCCCGGGCCGCCAGGGAGGGCGACGCGGAGACGCGACTGGCCGCGCTGCAGGCGCTGGGCAAGCTGGGCGATGAGCGGGCGGTCGCGCTGCTCCGCGAAAGCCTTGGCGCAGAGGATGTGGAGCTGCGGCGCGCGGCGGCGAGGGCCCTCTACCAACTGCTCGGCGAACGCGCCAGCCAGGTGCTGGATCAGCACACGCTGCGACACGTTCTCCACTTCCGCGCGCCGGAAGAGATCCTCTGCTCGCCGGTGGCCATCCGCCTCTTTTTGGAGTCGCTCGACATCCTGGACGTCGCCAGCGCCAGCCTCGACATCGAGCATGGCGACGGCAGCGTCGTCTCGGGGTCACCCATGGCGAGCTATGAGGCGCGGACCCTGCGCACTTCCGGCGCCGAGCTGGACGCCGATGAGGTGGTGCGGCGGGCGATGGCCTTCTATCGGAACGCCGGCGATGACGCCGACGGCTGGTGGGCCATCGGCCCCATGCGCGGGACGGGCGTCATCTCGTTTCGGCAGGGGGATCGCTACGGGGAAACGCTGCACGAGTTGGCCATCGCGCGCATCGGGCCAGAACGCTACCTGGCGCTGATCACCCGCTGCCGCTATGCGGATTGGGACTGAGGGCGCGACTCAGCGCAGCCCGTGCTCGCGCAGATAGCCCAGCAGCACGTCGGGAAAGTTGATCGACGTGCCATCCGCGCCGGACTCGACGACGCGCACCATCAGCGCCTCGTCCGCCAGGCCCCAGGCGCGGACCTCCAGCCCCTCACGGTGGGCCAGGTCCACCAGCTCGGGCGTGATCTCGGTGGCTTTGGGGCAGATCTGCACCATCCCCGCGGCGCGGACCCGCTCGATAGCCTCGGGGTCAAAGGTCCGGGTCAGCCAGCTCACCCGCAACACCGGCGCCAGCTCCCGCACCGCGATCACGCTCTCCCAATTGAAAGAGGTGAGGGTCAGGCTTGTGCCGAGGTCATAGCGTCGCAGCGCATCCACCACCCCGGCCTCCACGCCCGGCGCCTTGATCTCCAATGCCAAACCGGTGCGCCCGGCATAGCGCGCCAGGAACGCCTCCAGGGTGGGGATGCGCGTCCCGGCAAAGCGCGGCGCGAACCAGGCGCCCGCGTCCAAAGCGCCCAGGTCAGCCCAGGTGGACTCGTTGACCGCGCCCGACCCATTGGTGGTCCGGTCCACGCGCCGATCGTGGATCAAGACCAGGACCCCATCCTGCGTGGCCTGGATGTCCGTCTCCAGGCCGTCGGCGCCCATCTCCAGGGCGAGATCAAAGGATGGGAAGGTGTTCTCTGGCGCGTAGGAAGAGGCGCCGCGATGCCCAATCACTTGCAGCATGTCTATTACCCCACTCTGATCTGCTCATCCGCGCGGAATTCGATTCGCCACAACACATACAAGGCCAAGGCCAGCGCCATGCCCGCCGTGGCATAGGCCTCGCCGATCTGAGCCTGCATGATAAAGGTGGCCAGGATGCCCAGGCCGCAATTCACCAGACCCACCGCCAGGGCCACGGAAAGCTTGTCCATGCCCAGGCGCTGCAAGCGGTGGGTGGTGTGGTCCACGCCGCCCTTGAAGAACGAGACCCCGCGCCGCCGCCGCGAGATAAAGACGAGGGCGGTATCAAAGATCGGCAGGCCCAGCACGAACACGGGCACCATCCAGGTCACCAGGTTGGTATTCCCCGGCACGCGCAGCTTGATCCCCAGCACCGCCAGCATAAAGCCCAGGAAGAGCGCCCCGGCATCGCCCATAAAGATGCGCGCCTGGGGCAGGGGCAGGTTATAGCGCGCAAAGGCCAGGCTGGCCCCCGTCAGCGCCGCCGCCAGCATGGAGACCAGGTATTGCCCATTCAGAACCGCGATCAGCGTGAAAAAAGCCCCGCTGACGGCCCCTAGCATGGCGGCGATGCCGTCCATATTGTCGAGATAGTTCACGGCGTTGGTGATATAGAGCAGCCAGCAGGCCGTCAGCAGCACGTTGACCGCCGGCGGGACGCGCAGGCTGATGCGTACGCCCGACCACATCACCAGCGCCACCGGGGCGAGCTGCGCCAGCAGCTTGACCTTGTGATCGAGCCGGCGGCGGTCGTCCCATAGCCCGATAGCCGCCATCAGCGAGGCGCTCGCCAGGATGCCGAACAGCTCGGGCAGGCGCAGCACCGGGCCAATAAAGGTGGACACCAGCCACGTGGCCGCCAGCAGCGCCACAATGGCCCCGCCATAGATCGCGACCCCGCCCATCAGCGGCGTGGGCTCTTTGTGCGCGCGGTCCGCCCGCGGCGCCGCCACAAAACCGAGCTTGATCGCCCACCCCCGCACCAGCGGCGTGCCCACGCCCACAAAGGCCAGCGCCACCACAAAGATCACCATGGCTGTCGTCACGTGTCCGCTCCTTGTCCGTGCCCGCTGCGGCAAGATCATAGCATCCCTTGCGGAGAGCGTCAAGCGGGCGCGCGCCCACGGCAGGATTTGTCATTCCGCCGAATGGGGTGTATAATTTTCCCCGCTTGTGGTGGACATAGCTCAATGGCAGAGCACTAGACTGTGGATCTAGTGGTTGCGGGTTCAAATCCCGTTGTCCACCCCTATTCTTCGTGAGGCGCAGAGGTATCCATGTCAGGCCTACAGCCGTTTCGGCGACCCGATGGGATCATAGCGATCCATCCTCATCCCCAGCGCCACGCTCGGCGAGCGTCGGGGATGCGGAACGCTGTGGATTCCACACGGTAGCCAGCACCTGACGACGCCGCGGCAGACCTGCCGCCGCACGGGATCGAGCGTGGATCAAATGGCTGATCCACGCTTTTTATTTGCCTGATACAGGAAAGGAGAGCTGATTACCATGACTCCGCCCAAGGTTCAGCCCAGGGTTCCCCGGGGCATGCGCGACATCCTGCCCCAGCAGATGATCCAGCGCCAATACGTGATGGACGTGGTCCGAGGAGTTTTCGAGTCCTTCGGCTTTGAGCCGCTGCAGACGCCCTCCCTCGAGCTAAAAGACACCCTCATGGGCAAGTACGGCCCCGATGCCGAAAAGCTCATCTATTACGCGCAACATGCCCAGGGGAGCGAGGACCTGGCGCTGCGCTATGACCTGTCGGTCCCGCTCTGCCGCGTGGCCGCCATGTACCGCGACCTGCGCAAGCCCCTCAAACGCTACCAGATCGCGCCGGTCTGGCGAGCGGAGCGCCCGCAAAAGGGCCGCTACCGCGAGTTCTACCAGTGCGACGTGGACATTGTCGGCTGCGAGAGCATGCTGGCCGATGCCGAGATCATCAGCGTGATCTATGAAGCGCTAAACAAGCTCGGCTTTGCCCAGTTCCGCGTGACCATCAACACCCGCAAGATCCTCGCCGGGCTGGGCCAATACGCCGGCGTGCCGGAAGAGCAGTTAGGCGGCCTCTATCGCGCCATCGACAAGCTGCAAAAGATCGGCCTGGAGGGCGTCAAGGAAGAGCTGCGGGAAAACGGGCTGGCCGAGGAAGTGGTCACGCGCTTGCTGGACCTGTTGCGGGTCCAGGTCGCCGGCGAGCAGGTGCTGGCCGAGCTGCGCGAGCGCCTGGCCGACTATCCTGTGGCGCTGCGGGGCATCGCCGAGATGGAAGAGCTGCGCGGCTATCTGGCGGCGCTGGGCATCCCCGAAGACCGCTATCAGATGGACTTTACCATGGTCCGCGGCCTGGAGTATTACACCGGGCCGATCTATGAGACCGTGGTGGAGGAGCCCAAGATCGGCAGCATCACCGGCGGCGGCCGCTACGACGAGTTGATCGGCATGTTCACCAACACCAGCTTTCCGGCGACGGGCACCTCGCTGGGCATCGAGCGCATCATCGACGTGATGACCGAGCTGAACATGTTCCCCGCCAGCATCGGCGCCACCGTCACGCGCGCCCTGGTGACCCAGTTCGACGCCAACAGCACCGCGGCCTCTCTGGGCCTGGCCACCGAGCTGCGCCGCGCCGGGGTCAAGACCGAGCTATACTTTAGCGCCGACTCGCTCGGCAAGCAGATCGGCTACGCCGCCAAAAAGGGCATCCCCTTCGTGGTGATCGCCGGCCCGGACGAGCTGGCCGCCGGTCAGGTCGCGCTGCGCGACATGTCCTCCGGCCAGCAACAGACCGTGGCGCGGGAGCAGATGGCCCCCACCCTGCAAACGTGGATCTCGCGGCTGGAGAAATAGCCAAGCCCTCCGAGAAGCCAGCGGATAGTTGACAATGGGGTCAAGGGGGCGATAATGCGCGCACCCCATTGAGGAGGCGTCCACCATGCGCAAGCGAGGCCTTTCTCCTTTCCTTTGGCTCTGTTTCATGGGCGGCCTGGCGATCCTGAGCAGCACCATGAGCAAGAACCCGGCGCTTCCCCTGTTCATCAAGAGCCTGGGCGTGAGCGAGGGGGCGCTGGGGTTCATCGCCGCAGCCAGCACGGTGGTGGGCATCGTGGTCAGCCTGCCGGCGGGCGCCCTCTCGGATGTCCTGGGGCGCCGCCGCGTCATCATCCTGAGCATGCTCGTCTTTGCCAGCGCGCCGTTTCTCTACCTCTTGGTGCGCGAACCCTGGCACCTGGTGCTGGTGCGCGTTTATCACGGCTTTGCCACGGCGATCCTGGGGCCGGTGGCCATGGCCATGGTCGCGGACACCTTCCAGGAGGGGCGCGGCGAGCGGATGGCCTGGTACTCGTCGGCGACCATGATCGGGCGCTTTGTCGCGCCCAGCATCGGCGGCCTGCTGATCCTCGGCAACGACTTTCGTTTGGTCTATCTCGGCTGCGGCATCGCCGGGACGCTGGCCTTGCTTTCGGCGCTGCAACTGCCCAAGACCGCCGAGGTCCAGCGCGAACGCTCCAGCCTCTCCGCCAACTGGGCCAAGATGCGCGTCGAGTTGGGCATCCTCTTCACCCACCGGGATATCCTGCTCACCAGCGCCATGGAGGCGGGCCAGTACTTTGCCTTCGGCGCCGTCGAGACCTTCCTGCCGCTCTACCTGGCCGGGCTCGGCTGGCAGCCGCGGATCATCGGGCCGCTCTTTACCGCCCAGGTGGTGGTGACGACCCTCACCAAGCCGTTCATGGGCCGCCTGTCGGACCGCGTGGGGCGCAAGGTGGCCATCATGGGCGGCTTGGCGGTCAGCGCCCTCGCCGCCGGGGCCATGCCCTGGGTGGCGAACTGGTTCTTGATGGCCGTGCTCACCGGCCTCTTTGGGTTGGGGGTGGCCACCGTCACGTCCTCCACCTCGGCGATGGTCTCCGAGCTGAGCCGCGCCACGGCCTATGGCGCCTCGCTGGGGATGCTCTCCAGCATCATGGACATCGGCCACTCGGCCGGCCCCATCGTCACCGGCATCCTGGTGGCCAGCATCGGCTATACCGGCGCGTTTGGCGTGGTCGCCGCCGTGCTCTTGGTCCTGGCGGCGGTCTTTCAGGCGGTGGTGCGCCCGCCTCAGCAAGCGAGGATAGCAACAAGGGAGGGATCATGAACGGGATCGAAATCCGCGTCGGGATGGCGGACGCCGACATCGTGGGGCGAGACCATCGCGCCCTGCAGGCGGCGATGGACTATGTGGGGAACCTGGGCGGCGGCGCCGTGATCATCGGCCCCGGCGTCTATCGGATGGAGAACGCGCTGCACCTGCGCAGCAACATCACGGTGCGGGGCGAGGGCGACCGGACCGTGCTGCGCATGGCGGACGGCTTTACCTCGCCGCTGGCCGCCGATGGCGACTATGGCGATACGCAGGCCATCGTCGCCGATCCCACCGGCTTTCGACCCGGCATGGGCGTGATGGTCACCGATGAGCGGTCCGGGGGCTTTCACACCCTGGTCGCCACCATCGTCGCCATGGAGGGCAACCTGCTCCAGCTCGACGGCCGGCATCGCAACGACTATCTCATGAAGCGCAACGCCTTCGCCAGCGCCGCCTTTCCCATCATCAGCGGGCGCTACGTCGAGAACGTGCGCCTGGAGGGGCTGACCATCGACGGCAACCGCGGCGCCAACGCGCTCCTGAACGGTTGCCGCGGCGCGGGGATCTATTTCCACCGGGCCAAGGGCGTGACGATCAGCGCTTGCGCCGTGGATAGCTTTAATGGCGACGGTATCAGCTTTCAACAGAGCGAGGATGTCCACGTCCTGGATTGCCTCTGCCGGCACAACGCCGCTTTGGGCCTGCACCCCGGCAGCGGCAGCCAGCGTCCGGTGTTGCGCGGCTGCCGCAGCCTCGAAAACGGCCAGATCGGCCTCTATTTTTGCTGGCGGGTGCGGCACGGCGTGGCGTCCCATAACGAGCTCCGCGGCAACGGCGTGACCGGCCTCAGCATCGGGCACAAGGACACGGATAACCTCATTGAGGACAACCTCATCGCCGATAACGGCGTCCACGGCCTCCTCTTCCGCGACGAGCTGGAGCCCCAAGGCGCGCACCGCAACCGTGTGGTGGGCAACACGATCCAGAACAACGGTAACGAGCGGGAAGGGTACGGCATCAAGATCGAGGGCGTCACTCACGACCTGGTGATCCGCGACAATCTCATCCGGGACGACCGGCCCGCGGCGGCCAGGAGGCAGCGCTTCGGCATCCATGTGGGCGCGCAGGCCAGCGAGATCGCGCTGGAGGGGAACCGCTTCGACGGGCACATGGAGCAGGACGTGTTCTGGGAACGCTCGTAAGCCAGAGCGCAAGACAAAACAAAAAGGACTCGGGGGGCTCCCCGAGTCCTTTCTTCATTCGACCGCGAGAGCGGCGCTATTCCTGATCGCCCATGCGCAGCGCCTGGAACACGCCCCGGCGCGTGGTGAGGATGATGACCGCCAGTTGCGCCAGGAGCAGCGCCGCCACAAAAGCCACCGTGATCTGGGCGATGCCTTCCCAGGCGATGAGCGGCATCAGCGAGGGCGGGCGCACGTCCAGCTCGGTGGTGACGCGGAAGAAGGGGATGAACAGGTGCGAGACGAGCACGCCAATCCCCACGCCGCCGACGACGCCATAGCCCGTCAAGACGCCGTATTCCAGCGCCACCTGAGTAAGCAATTGCGTCTGGGTCAGGCCCACCGCGCGGACGATGGCGAAGCGATAGAGCCGCTCGCGCAAGGAGGCATAGTTATAGACCAGCAGGCCGATGCCAGCAAAGAGGGCCGCCGCCAGGAAGCTCAGCGTCAGCATGCCAAAGATGCCGACGCGCTCCATCTTGTTCTGCTCCAAGGTGATCAGCGGCCCGGTGTTGCGCCACTTGGCGATCCACACCCCCAGCCCTTCGATCTTGGCATAGAGCTCGTCTTGGTCCGCGCCAGGGAGGAGGCGGAACCAGATGCTGTGCGGCAAGGGGCTGCCCGCCGCGGTAAACAGGTTGTCCAGGTTGCCTACCACGGTGGGACGCTCCGCCTCATACACCGTGGGGAACACGTCGTACACGCCCACGATGGTATGCTGCATCTCGAAGGACAGGTTCTCCACCGTGGTTCGCAGGGATAGCGTGTCGCCGATCTGCAATTGGTACTGGTCCAACATGCTTTGGGAGATCAGGATGCCATCCGGACGCATGGCCAGCCGGTTCATCAGCTCGCCGAGCGGCGCGCGCGCATAGTCGCTGCGGAAGGCAGCCACCTTGGTAAAGTCGAGCCGATCGATGCCCAGGAAGCGCCCACGGATGCTACGCCGCCCGCCCGCCGTCGAGACCGTGGTCAGGTAGTCGCCGACGCGCGTCGCGCTGGCCACCCCTGGCAGATCGAGATAGTCCTCGATGGGCAGCAGCCAAGAGCCCTGGCTTAGGTCTCCGGACGAGGTTTGCTCCGAATCCGGCGGCACCGTGCTCTGCGTAAAGGCCAGGTCCGCGCCGATCTCGTAGTAGACGCGATCGATCAGCCACTGGTCGAGGCTGGCGGCCATGGAGGCCATGTAGCCGCCCAGGCTCAGCGAAGCGATCACCAGAAGCAACGCGCTGACGTATTGGCCGCTCTGCCGCGAGAGCTGGCGGAAAGCCATGTATAGGGTGGGGAAAGGCAACAGCGTGCAGAGCCAATCCAGCACGCGCATCGCGATCGGGAAGAGGCGCACCGTCAACAGGGAGGCCGTCAGGACGAAAAAGGTCGGCGCCAAGAAGAGGATGGGGTCCTGGAAGGGATCGTTGCCAAAGGCGCCGCTCAGTTGTCCCAGCGTGCCGCGGTTAGCGAGCTGCCGATAGCCATACCAGGTCGGGATGATGAGCAAGATATCCAGATAGAAGCGCTGCCAGAAGGGCGCGCGCGTCGGGCGGGAACGCTCCTGCTCGTAGGTGATGACGCTATGACGGGCCACCTGAATCGAGGGCCAGATTCTGGTCAGCAGCGAGGCCAGCAGCGCGCCAGCCACCAGGGTGATATTGATGGCCTGGGGAGTGATGGGCAGCGGCGCGCGCTGCACAAAGGTCATAAAGCTCAGGCTATTGCCCATGAGCCGCGCCAACTGCAGCCCGATCCAAACGCCCAACGGCGCCCCAATCAAGAGCAGGATAAAGCCCTCAGCAAAGCTCACGCGCAAGATGTGCCCGCGGCCCATGCCCCGGCTGATCATCACCGAGTTTTCCTGCTGCTGCCAGTTCACCGTGATCGTGGAGATCAGGCTCAGGAAGTAAAAGAGAAAGCCCATCACCGGCACGCTAAAGCTGAACAGCAGGATGCTCATGGCGCTTTCGCGGGTCAAGAAGCCATCGAGCGGCGCCAGGGGGGAATAGTCCATGCTGGCGCCCGGCACGTACTTTTCGATGATCGCCTGGGCCTTGCCAAGGCCTTGGGCATAGATGCGCCCATCCTCCGCCGCCAGCTTGGCGTCATCCAGCACCAGATACCAAGAGACAAAGCCAGTCTTGGAGTCCAAGAAAGGCTCCACGTGCGTGACATAGTCGTTGAAGCGCACCATGAGCACGTCTTGGTACGAAAAGTCGGGGTTAAAGAACCAGAACTTGTCCTCGGGGTCCGCCGCCTGCCAGAGGCCGGCGATGCGCACCGGGATGCGGGAGCGCTGGATCACCGCCACGGAATCGTAGGTCTCGCCGACTTGCAGGCCCCACTTGGCCGCCAAACGCTCGTGCACCCAGATATCCAACCACTCGCCGGATACCGCGGTTTGGTCCATCGGCGCGCCATCGAGGATGCGCATCCGCTCCTCGATCCCGGGCAAAAAGCCGATCTTGACTTCGCCCAAGAACTTTTCAGGGTTATAGTTGGGATCGTCGGGCCGAGTCGCCAGGGACAGGCCTGGCGTTTCGCCTTCCACCACCATGCGCTTGATCGGGAGCTGCACCTCGGCCGAGACCGTGTCCGCGATATGCTGGCCCAGTATCACGGACTCTTCGGCGCCCAGGGGTTTGCGAAAAGAGGAAAGCTTGTAGAAGCGCAGCGAGACGGGGGGGCGCCCCGAAATAGCCGCGAGGGCGTTCAGCTCTTGTTCCATCACCACAAAGCTCACGGCCCGAGAAAAGACAGGCACACAGGTCACCAGGGCCACGGCCAAAGCCACGCCCAGCAAGGACAGCACGGTGAGGGCCAGCCGGCTCCATAGACGTTTGATCGCTATTCCCAGCATCTCGTTACCCACCATTCGGTCCAGGATTCGCGCGACATCCACGGGCATCATCGCATCCGGCGACTGCTCGCCACGCGCACTCTGGACCTATTCTAGACGGAAACAACAAAAGGTCAAACATGGAAAAACCGCAACTCTTGACCAGAACCGGATTCCGAGTATGATACATCAATTGGTGACCTTATTGACCCACGGGAGAACGCCATGCCTGCCCAAGTGATCCTCTATTCGCAACCCACCTGAGGGGATTGCCGCGCTGCAAAGAGTTACTTTGCACAAAAAAGCCTCCCCTACACCGAACGCGACGTGACGGCTGATCCCGCTGCCTTGACCGAACTGAGGGACCGGGTTGGCCGCATGGCCACGCCCACCATCATCATAGGCAACGAGGTTTTTGTGGGCTTTGCCGCCAACCGCGCCAAGATCGAGGAGCGCTTGCGCCAGCCGCTGGGCGAGGCCGTCCTGCCGTCCCCAGCCCAGGCGGGCGCCACTGCCTGGGAGGAAACGGATCGTCTGGCCAAACAGATCCTCGAAAAGAGCAAGACCATCGCCATCGTGGGCCTCTCCCCGAACCCGGAGCGGGATAGCCACGAGGTGGCGCGCTACTTGCAGTCCCAGGGCTACCGCATCATTCCGGTGAACCCCCAGGCCAGCGAAATCTTGGGCGAGCGGAGCTATGCCAGCCTCGCCGATGTGCCGGACCCGGTGGATGTGGTGGACATCTTTAGGCGGCCAGAGCATGTGCCGCCTATCGTCGAGGCCGCCATCGCCAAGGGGATCCCGGCGATCTGGATGCAACTGGGCGTCGTCAACGAAGAGGCCGCCGCCCAAGCTCGCGCCGCCGGGCTGCAAGTCATCATGGATCGTTGCATGCAGGTGGAACACCGCAGGCTGCTGCGGCCACCCTCCGGGCAAGGATAGCGATCATGTCAGAGACCTTTGACCTCGCGGAGCTTTTCGCCAGCGTCTTTAGTCCGACCAAAGGCGAACGAGTTCTGCTCCTGACGGACCTGCCGCACGGCGAGATCGTGGATAACCTGGAATGGTCTGCGCGCCGCCAGATGGCTTTGGAGTGGCAACGGGCGCTGGTTCAGGCGAGCAAGAAACTGGGCATCCGGGTGGAGCCCCTGGCCTACTACAAAGCCACCGGCTTGCCCAACGGGGCCTTGCCCGAAAACCTCCGCATGGAGGGGCTGACCCGCCCGATGGAAGAGCAACTCGAGTCCACCGACATCGTGCTGGCGCTCACCGAGTTTTCGGCCACGGCCCCCCTTACGGCGCTGGCCCGCAAGATCGGGCACCTGCGCGGGGCCAGCATGCCCGGGGTCGCCAAGCGCATGGAGCAAACGGCCCTCGCGGCGAATTATAAAGTCGTCGCGCACAAGGCGCACGCCCTGGCGGAGCGACTGGGCAAGACCGAGACGGCCATCATCGAATTCTCGACGGGGCACCAACTCCAGATCGATTTGCGCCATCGCCACCCGAAACAAGATAGCGGCCATTGCCCGCCCGGAGCCGACCCACCCATCATCAACCTGCCAAGCGGCGAGGCCTATATCGCGCCGTACGAGGGCGAGCTGGCCGATGATCCCAGCCGCACCCGCGGCACGATCCCCGTCAGCCAGGCGGGCGAGTTGGTGCTGCTCCAGGTCGAGAACAACCGCATCCGGCACGCCATCGGCGACGGGCCTCAGGCCGTCCGCTTGCGCGAGTTCTTTGATGTGGATCCGGCGCGGCGGAACATCGCCGAGTTGGGCCTGGGCTGCAACGACCGGGCCTTCGTCACCGGCAACATCCTGGAGGACGAAAAGGCCGGGCTGCATTGGGCCTATGGCCGCAGCGAGCACCTGGGGGGAGTCATCGGGCCCGATGCCTTTACCCATCCCAGCCACGTGGCGCACGAGGATGTGGTGTATGCTCCCGGCAGCCCCATCGGCATCAAAAGCCTGAGGCTCGAGTTCCCCGAGGGCTCTTCCGACGAGATCATGCGAGACAGCCGCTATACCATCTTTTAGAGGATCCGCAGCCCGTATGTCGCAGAACGACCAAGGTAATCATCAGACGACCCCTCGACCCCAGGCCGCCGCCAGCAGGGCCTCGGGGTGGCTGGTTGCGGGGGTTTCCGCAGTCATGCTCTTGATCCTGGGCGGGATTTTGGCGGCGACTGCGGGCGAGCTGCCTGGCCAGGCCAAGGCCGCGCTCGCCCCCACCGAAGCGGCCATCCCCGCCCCGCGCCCAGGCCAGCCCACGGCCACCCCGCCAGCTAGCCCGAGCCTGGGCGAAGCGACCCCGGAAACGGGGACCAAGGTCGGGCAATTGGCGCCCGAGTTCCTGCTCAAGACGCTGGACGGCGAGACGAGCCTATACGACCACCGCGGCAAGGTCGTGCTGCTCAACTTTTGGGCGTCGTGGTGCGGGCCCTGCCGCATCGAGTTTCCCGATATTCGGGCAGCCTACGAGACCTATGCGAGCCAGGGTCTGGAAGTCCTGGCCGTCAATATCGGCGAGTCCGCCGAGGCCGCGGGCGAGTTTGCCGAGCAGTTCGACCTGCCCTTTCCCATCTTGCTAGATAGTGAGGCGGGGGTGGCGCGGCTTTATGGCGCGTATAGCATCCCCATGAGCTATTTTGTGGATCGCGAGGGCATCGTCCGCAAGGTCAGAGCAGGAGCCATGACCAAGACCTATCTCGACCAAGTTCTACAAGAGCTGATGAGCCAGGAGTGATATGCAGGCCCAGCCCGCTCGCCCGACCCCAGCGTCGCGCCGCCGCAGAACGCGCACCGTGATCGGCGTGGTGGCTATCGTCGCCATCCTGATCTATCTCGTTCTTTCCAGCGCCCGCGGGGCAGCCGTCTATTATGTGACCATCGCCGAGCTCAAAAGCCAAGGGGCCAGCGCCAAGGCGGTGCGCGTCTCCGGCGTCGTGCAGGAGGGCTCGATTCGCTGGGATGCGGAGGGCTCGCTGCTGCGCTTTACCTTGGTGGAGGGGACAGAGCAACTGGCGATCACCTATCACGGGTTGCGGCCAGACATGTTGCGAGATGGCGCCTCGGCCATCGTGGAAGGCAAGCTGACCGCCCCCAACGAGTTCGCCGCGCAGACCATCCTGCTGCAATGTCCCTCCAAATACGAGGCCGCGGCGACGGCGCAATCCTGAGCTTCCACCCCCGCCGGCCCTGGGCGATTGGCCGCTAGAAGGTGAGCATGACGATCATCGGGTACGGTTCCCTGTTACTCGCCTGCGGCGTCTCGGCCTATGCCGCCCTGGCCCTCGCCTGGGGCGCGAACCAAGGGGCAGTTGCCTGGCGACAGAGCGGCCGCAACGCCATCCTCTCCGCGGCAGCCTTGGTCACCGTGGCTGTGGCGGCGCTGCTCTATCTCTTGTTCGCCCGCGATTTCAGCGTGCTCTATGTGTATAGCCACACCAGCACCCGGCAAGCGCTGCCCTATACCCTGTCCGCCCTGTGGGCCGGGCAGGAAGGATCGCTGCTCCTCTGGCTCTGGTTCGTCTCCCTGCTCGCGGCGCTCGTCGCGCAGAGCCCTCGTCTCGCCAGCCCGGCCACCTGGCGCTATACCCAGGCGGCGCTGGCCGTGCTGCAGGCTTTTCTGGCGCTGATCCTGGTCACGCAGAGCAACCCCTTTGCCTCGCTGGCGCTCCCTCCGGCGGAAGGGCTGGGCCTAAACCCCTTGCTGGAAAACCCCTGGATGGTGGTTCATCCGCCGTTGGTTTTCGCCAGCTATGCGCTCTATAGCGTGCCCTGCGCCCTGGCCTTGGCGGGCCTGCTCACCGGCCACCAGGACGCCGCCTTTCACCGCACGTTGCAGCGCTGGAACCTGTGGGCTTGGCTGTTTCTGGGGGGCGGCATCCTGCTGGGCAGCCTGTGGGCCTACCTGGAGCTGGGCTGGGGCGGCTATTGGGGCTGGGATCCGGTGGAGAACGCCTCGCTGGTCCCCTGGCTGACGGGCACAGCCGCCCTGCACACGGCCATCGCCCACCGCGGCCTCCGCCAAAAGTGGACAGCGCCGCTCACCATCGTCACCTTCTTGCTCTGCCTGTTCGCCGCGTTCGTCACCCGCAGCGGCGTCATCCAGTCGGTCCACGCCTTTGGCCGTTCCTCGGTGGGGATCATGTTCCTCGCCTTTATCGGGCTTGTGGCGATCCTGGCCGCCTTTCTGGGATGGCGCAGCCGCGCGCAGGCCGTCCAGGAGGCCGAGGCCAGCCTGCTCTCCCGCGAGACCGGGCTATCCTTCACGGCCATGATCCTGTGCGGGCTCGCGCTGGTGATCCTGGCGGGGACGCTCTACGCGCCCCTTTCTGAGTCGCTGCGCGGCGCAGCCGTGGTGTTGGGCGCGTCTTTTTACACCCGGGCCTCGGCGCCGCTGTTGGTGGCCCTCCTGGCGCTGTTGGGCGTGTGCCCGCTGCTGCGCTGGCGAGACACCTCCGCGCGGCAGTTGGGCCGCGAGCTGGCCGCGCCCCTGGCCTTCTCGGTGATCCTCGTCATCCTGCTGTTCGCCCTGGGCATCCGGGAGCCGGCGGCCCTGGTGCTGTACCTGATCGCCTCGCTGATCGGCGCGGTCATCCTGTGGCAATTCGGCCAGGAGGCCTGGCGCCGCCGCGACGAAGGGCTCTCGCCGTGGCAGGTCATCGGTCGGGCCTTCCGGGCCCGCCGGCGACACCACGGAGCGCATCTGGTCCACCTCGGCATCGCCCTGATCGCCATCGCCATCGTCAGCTCGTCCCTGTACCAGACCGAGCAACTGCTGACGCTGAGGGAGGGCCAGGGCGCCAACCTGCCGGGCTATACGCTGATCCTGCGCGATACCATACAGGAGCAAGACGCCACGAGGCAACGGAACGCCGCGCTGCTAGAGCTGCAATCGGCCACCGGCCGCCACCTGGCCTATCTGACGCCGGAGCGCAACCTGCACTGGAGCATCCAGCAATGGGTCACCGAGGTCGCGCTGCACATCAACCTGCGCGAGGACATCTATATCATCTTGGGCAGCCTGGAGCAGGATGGCGCGGTGGTCCTGCAGGTTCTGCGCAACCCGCTGGTCGTCTGGCTCTGGATCGGCGGCGGCCTGCTCTTGCTCGGCGCCGCCATCGTCCTGTCGTCCGCTCCGCCCGAGCGCGCGGGGCAGGCCGCCGGCGGCGTCGCGGAGGAGGCCCCATGAGAGCCTGGCGCCGCCTCGCTTTGTTCCTGCTGCTGCTTGCGGCCCTGCTGCAACCGGCCAGCGCCCAAAGCGGCCTCATCGCCGGCCAGGTCGCCAATGGCACCCAATCGCCCGCCGCGCCGCTCGCCAACCAGCCGGTGATGCTGTACGTTTACCAGGGAGAGGAACTTGCCAGCCAAAAGGACGCCTTGACCGACTCCCAAGGCCGCTTTGCCTTTGCCGAGTTAGCGCTGGACGAAAAAGCTCGCTACCTGCTGGCCACCAACTATGCCGGGGTAGACTACTTTTCCGACTGGCTGGCCCTCTCCGCCGCCGCGCCGAGCCTGGAGCAGCCGCTGACCGTCTATGAGACCACCTCCGACGATGGCGAGATCGCCATCCAGCCGCACCATATCGTGCTGGCCTTCGATCAGGGCGATATCGTGGCGCAAGAGATCGTCTTCGCCGAGAACCGGGGCCTGCGCACCTTCATCGGCGCCGGGGAGCGGGTTACCGCTGACCAGGCGGCCACGCTGCGCTTTTCCCTGCCCCTGGAAGCCACCGATCTGAGCTTTGCCGATCCCGTCACCCAGCAGAACATCATGCGCACGCCGGATGGCTTTGTGGATACCCGCCCCGTGCCCCCGGGCCAGTGGGAGTATGTCTACACCTATCGCCTCGCCGCCGAGGGCCACTACACGCTGCGCAAAAAGCTCCCTTACCCGACGGAGCGGCTCAACCTGCTGGTGGCGGACGTGGGCGCGCAGGTCACCGCCGCGCAACTGGAGGCGCAGGGCCAGCGCGCCATGCAAGGTGAAAGCTACCTCTATTGGACGCAAGAGGGCCTGCCCCGAGGCGCAGAGCTGCTCATCGAGCTAGACCAGTTGCCCACTGCATCATCCCAGCCGGCCCCCGTGCAGGCGCCTGAGCAGCCCAATGCGCTGCTGGGTTGGGCGGGGCTGGCGTTGGTCGCTCTGGCGGTGTTCGCCTCGCTGGTCCGCCCCTTCTGGAACGCCAGGGCGCCGCGCGAGGATCCGAACGCATGATCGCGCAGGCGGGCTCGCTTGACGTGGCGCTGGAGGTCCACGGGCTGTGCAAGTCCTTTGGGCGGCAACAGGCCTTGCGCGGCGTGGATCTGTTGGTGCGCGACGGGGAACGGCTCGCCATCTTTGGCCCCAACGGAGCGGGCAAGACCACCCTGCTGCGCATCCTGGCCGGGCTGGCGCGGCCCACCAGCGGCCAGGCGCGCCTGTGGGGGGTGGACCTGCGCGACCAGGAGGGCGAAGGGCGCCGCCGCATCGGGCTGGTGAGCCACGGCGCCTTCCTGTACCAGGACCTGACCGTGGCGGAGAACCTCGGCTATTATGGGCAGCTCTATGCGACCAATCGCGCCGAGCGCGGCCGCCTGAACCAACGGATCGCCGAGCTCATCGAATGGATCGAGATGGACTATTATCGCGACCGGCTGGTCCGCACGCTTTCGCGGGGGATGCAACAGCGGGTGTCCCTCGCCCGCGCGATGGTGCATGATCCGGCCCTGCTCTTGCTGGACGAGCCCTATGCCGGATTGGACCCGCGCGCCGCGGCGCTGCTGGACCAGATGCTGGAGCGGTGCAGCGCGGCGGGCCAAACCATGCTCTTTACCTCGCACGACCTGGAGCGGGGGGCCAGGCTGGCGCAACGCATCGCCATCCTGCACCGCGGACGCATCGTCCACGAGACCACGGCGGAGGCCTGGCAGGGCGCGCTCACCTATGAGCGCTACACGGGAGCCGAGCCAGCATGACCACCTTGCGCCACGCCGCCCAGATCGCCTGGCGCGACATCGCCATCGAGCTGCGCACCCGCGAGTCGCTGAGCACCATGCTGCTCCTGGCGCTGATGCTGCTGGCCATCTTTGCCTTTGGCTTTCAACTGCGGGTGGGCGACATGCGCGAGGTGGCGCCCGGGGTGCTGTGGGTCAGCTTTGCCTTCACCGGCATGTTGGGGCTGAGCCGCTCCTTGACACGAGACCGAAATCAGGGCATATTGGAGGGGCTGATGCTCAGCCCCGTGGATCGGGGCGCCATCTATGCGGGCAAGGTGCTGGCCAACTTGGCGGCCATGCTGGCGACCGAGGCGCTGATCCTGCCCTTATTCCAGGCGCTCTTTGGCGTGCCGGTGATATCGGCGCCCCTGCTGCTCATCGCCGTGCTGGGGAGCATCGGCTTTGTCGCCATCGGCACCTCACTGGCGGCCATGACCGTGAACACGCGCGCCAGGGAGGCCCTCTTGCCGGTGCTGCTCTTCCCGGTGACGGTGCCGGTGCTCATCGCGGCGGTGCAGGCCACCGGCGCGCTGCTGGAAGGCGAGGGCTGGGCAGCCATCGTCCACTGGGTTCGCTTGCTGCTGGCCTACGACGCCATCGCGCTGATCAGCGGGTATCTGACCAGCGAGTCTATCCTGGAACAATAAGGCGCGGCAGCTCTGCCGCTATCATGGGGGGAATCGAATCGGCATGACCAGCCGCACTCGGGTCAGCAGGCTGCTGGGTGGCCTGGCGGTGATCGCTGCCTTGGCCGCGTTGGCCGTTGGAGGCTGGCGGCTTTACGCGCACCTGGCGCCGGCGCCCGGCGCGCTGATCCTCGTCGCGCCCATGGAGCAAAGCGGCCTGGTGCGCGAGCAACTCACTGCCGAGCTGAAAGAATTGCCCGGGGTCGCCATCCGCAAGCTGGGCCGGCCCGTGCGCAGCCCCGAGGCCGCGCGGGAGGAGGGGCAGCGCGCCAAAGCGTCCGCTGTCATCTGGGAAGCCGAGGACGGGCAGATCCAGGCCGAGCTAGTTGGCGAGACGCGCCGCGTGCGGCTGGGCGAGACGGTCCTGGCCGCCCCATCCACCCTCGCGTTTGGCGCAGCGGATAGCCAGGTGCGGCAGGGGGCGCGCCTCCTAAAGGGGTGGCTCTGGTTTGGCGCGGGCCAAGACGACCCGGCGCAAGCTGCCTGGGAGTCGCTCCTGGCCGAGCGGGGGGCGGGCTGGGCGCTGGCGCGCGTGGGGCTGGCCTTGCTGCTGGCGGACCAGCGCGGCGAGGGGCCCGAGGTAACCGGGCATTTGGCGCGGGCAGCCGAGCTCGATCCCGGGTCTTTCGTGGCCCGCTACGACCTGGCGGCGGCCTATGCGCTTTGGTGCGATGGCGACGGCGGGCTCGCCGCGGCAGTGCGCGAAGCGGAGGCGGCCATCGCCCTCCAGCCCGAAGACCCGCGGGGGCACGCCTTGCTGGGCGACCTCTTGTCGCGGCAGGGCGAGCCGGAGCCAGCCATCGCCGCTTATCAGGCGGCCCTGGAGCGCGCGGGCGGGGATATCGCGCTCTGGAACCGGCTGGCGCGCGCCTATTACGGCGCCGGCCGAGAGCAAGAGGCCCACGAGGCCTTCCAGCGCGTCGTCGCCGACCCGGAGGTTGGGGGGGATCAGCCTGCGCTCTGGAGCGAGATGTGCCTGGCCTACGGCTATCTGGGGCTGGCCGACCGCGCCATCGAGGCCTGCCAGACGGCGCTTGCCCTGGCCGAGGGCGACCCGGCGCCCTATCGCCACTTGGGGCTCGTCTATAGCCTGCAGGGGCGCAACGAGCAGGCCATGGCGGCCTACGGCGAGGCCGCGACCCTGGACGACGGGCCCAGCCTGGTGGCGCTCGGACATCTGCTGCGCCAGGCCGGGGAGGACGAGCAGGCTCGCCAAGCCTATGCCCGTGCCGTCGAGGTGGCGCCCTGCGACGCCGAAGCACACCTGGCCTTGGCGACGCTGGACTTGGCGCAGGGCGATTATCCCCACGCGCGGGAAGAGTTGACGCGCGGCCTGGCCATCGCCCCGCACGACGCCCAGGCGGAATGCGCGCTGGGCATGGCCTGCTACCTGAGCAACGAACAGGACGAGGCCATCCAGGCTTTTCAGCGGGCCATCGCCCTGGACCCGGGGGCGCAGGAGGCGTACCTGGGCCTGGGCGGCATCTATATGGAACAGCGCGAGTACGAAAAAGCGAAGGAGGCCTACGCCCAGGCCGTGGCCCTGACGCCCGAAGCGGTGGATGCGCTGATGGGCCTGGGCGACGCCCAGCGCGGCCTGGGCGCGTTGGCGCAGGCGGAGGCAGCCTACACCACGGCCATGCGGCTCGACCCCAGCCAGCCCAGTATCCGCCTGGCGCTGGCGATGCTGTATGACGAGCATGGCCTGTTGGAGCAAGCGCGGAGCGCCTACCAATCCGCGCTATCGCTCCAAGAGAGCGCAGCGGCTCGCGCCGCGCTGGCCTCGGTGTACCAGAGGTTGGGGCAATTGGCGCCGGCCCAGCGCGAGTACGAGCGCGCGCTGGCGCTGGAGCCCGGGCGGGCCGACTATCAGATTGCCCTGGCGCTGGTTGATATCGCCCAAGACCAGCCGGAACTGGCCCTGGAGCAACTCGCGGCGACGCTCCAGCAGCAGCCCGAAAACGCCCTGGCTCATTTCCTGGCCGGGCTGGCCCAGGAAAAGATGGGGCGCAAGGATCAAGCGATCCAATCCTACCGCGCGGCGCTGCTGCACAGCGGCCAGGACGACAACCTGAGGCGCAATGCGCAGGCGCAGCTCAGCCGGTTGGGTCAATAACGGTAAGGATTTCACACCGCAATATTCTGGGACGAAAAGGAGTCGAAACATGCGTATACCGATCATTGCCGGCAACTGGAAGATGAACACGACGGTCGCGGAGGCCGCCAAGCTGGTGCAAGAGATGCTGCCTGGGCTCCAGGCAGTGAGCAAGGTGGAGCGCGTCGTCTGCCCGCCCTTTGTCTCGCTGACCACGGTGGCGCCGCTGCTGCAAGGCACGGAGGTCAAGCTGGGCGCGCAGAACCTGTATTGGGAGGCCAAGGGCGCCTTCACCGGCGAGGTCTCGCCGACCATGCTGCAGGGCCTCTGCCAGTACGTCATCATCGGCCATTCCGAGCGCCGCCAGTTCTTTGGCGAGACGGACGAGACGGTGAACCTCAAGATCAAGGCCGCGCTGGCCCACGGCCTGCTGCCCATCGTCTGCGTTGGCGAGAACCTCGCGCAGAACGAGGCGGGCGAGACGGTGAGCTTTATCGCGTCGCAGATCAAGGGCGGCCTGGCTGGCCTCAGCGCCGAGCAGGTGCGCGGCCTGGTCATCGCCTACGAGCCGATCTGGGCCATCGGCACCGGCAAAGCCGCCACAGCCGACGGCGCCAACAGCGTCATCGCCTCGGCGATCCGCAACACCATCGCCAAGCTGTACAACAAGACCACCGCCGCGGCGGTGCGCGTCCAGTACGGCGGCAGCGTCAAGCCCGACAACATTGCCGAGTTCATGAGCCAGCCCGAGATCGACGGGGCGTTGGTCGGCGGGGCCAGCCTCAAGGCCTCCGATTTCGTCGCCATCGCGCGCCTTTCGGCGGAAGCCAAGGGCCTGAGCTAGCCTCGGCCCGCGCAGCCGCGCACAGCAGTATAGTCCTGCCCATCCCCGCCCGCGGGGCCGACTTGGCCCTGCCGGGCGGGGATTTCGCTATCTGGCGCACAGGCCGGGGCGAAAACTTGACCGGAGCATGAAAAGCGCTACAATGGATCGCTATCACACCCGGACACCACAAAGGATGCTCCCATGGAACAAGCGCCTAGTCTGCAACAGGTCATCATGCGCCTGCACGAGTTCTGGTCCAAGCAGGGCTGCCTCATCTGGCAACCCTATAACACCGAAGTGGGCGCGGGCACGCTCAATCCCGCTACCGCGCTGCGCGTGTTGGGCCCCGAGCCCTGGAACGTGGCCTATGTCGAGCCCTCGTCCCGCGCCGCCGATGGCCGCTACGGCGAGAACCCCAACCGCTGGCAGCAGTATTACCAGTTCCAGGTCATCCTGAAGCCCGATCCGGGTAACCCCATGGAGCTCTACCTGGGCAGCCTGGAGGCGCTGGGCATCGACCTGAGCCAGCACGACATCCGCTTCGTCGAGGACAACTGGGCCTCGCCGGCGCTGGGCGCCTGGGGCCTGGGCTGGGAGGTCTGGCTGGACGGGCAAGAGATCACCCAATTCACCTATTTCCAGCAGGCCGGCGGCATCGATCTCGAACCGGTGTCGGTGGAGATCACCTATGGCCTGGAGCGCATCGTGATGTACCTGCAGCAGGTGGATGGCTTTCCCAACATCCGCTACTCTGACGATCGCACCTACGGCGATGTCCTCTTGCGCAGCGAGATCGAGGCCTGCAAGTACAATTTCGACTATGCCAACATCGAGCGCCTGACCAAGCTCTATGACCTATACGAGCAAGAGGCGCAAAACGCGCTGGAGAACGGCCTGGTGGTCCCGGCGCACAACTATGTGCTCAAATGCTCCCATGCCTTCAACTTGCTGGATGCGCGCGGCGCCGTGGGCGTCACCGAGCGAGCCCGCTTCTTTGCGCGCATGAAGGCCCTTTCCCAGCGCGTGGCGCGGGCTTATCTGGACCAGCGCCAAGAGATGGGCTTCCCCTGGCTCAAGCCCGCCGAGGCCGTCGAGGCCGCTCCCGCCGCCCAGCCCGCCGCCGAGCCGGATCTCTCCCAGCCCCGCGATTTCCTGCTCGAGATCGGCATGGAAGAGCTGCCGGTGGAAGACCAAACGGCGGCCATCGCCCAGCTCCAAGAGAGCGCGCCCAAGATGCTCGCGGACGCCCGGCTGGACCACCAGGGCATCCGGGTCGTGGCCTCGCCGCGACACGTGGCCGTCTATGTCAACAAGCTGGCCCCTCGCCAGCGCGACGAGGAGCGGCTGGTGAAGGGCCCGCCGGCGCAGATCGCCTTCGACGCCGCGGGCAACCCCACCAAGGCCGCGCTGGGTTTTGCGCGCGGCGCCGGCGTGGGGGTGGAGGCGCTGCGCCGCCAAGAGTTCGACGGCAAAGCCTACCTGGTGGCGACGGTGGCCGATAAGGGCCAGCCCACGCCACAGGTGCTGGCCGAGCTGTTGCCCAAGCTGCTGGGCGGCCTGAGCTTCCCCCTGTCCATGCGCTGGAACGCCACCCAGATCGCCTTCTCGCGGCCGCTCCGCTGGCTGGTGGCCCTCTGGGGCGACCAGGTGATCGGCTTTACCTTTGCGGGCGTCAGTTCCGGCAAGGTCAGCCGCGGCCTGCGCTCCGTCGGCTCGCCCGATTTCACCATCGCCCGCGCCGAGGACTACGCGGCCACGCTGGCGGCGCAGAGCATCATCGTGGACCAGGAAGCACGCCGGCGCATGGTCTGGCAGCAGGTGACCACCCTGGCCTCCGCGGTGGGCGGCGCCGTGGAGGAGAGCCCCTCGCTGCTGGCCGAGGTCGCCAACCTCGTCGAGTACCCCACCGCCATCCTGGGGCGGTTCGACCCGGCCTATCTGGAGCTCCCCAAAGAGGTGCTGATCGCGGTGATGCAAAAGCACCAGCGCTATTTCCCCGTGCAGCGCGATGGGCAGCTCTTGCCCTATTTCATCACCATCGCCAACGGCAAGCGCGCGGGCCAGCAGATCGACATCATCAGCCACGGCAACGAGGCGGTGATCCGCGCCCGCTATGCCGACGCCGCCTTTTTCTTCCAGTCCGATCGCCGTACGCCGCTATCCGGCTTTCTCCCCAAACTGGACACCCTCACCTTCCAGGCCAAGCTCGGCTCCATGAAGGACAAGACCGACCGCTTGCTCAAGCTGGCGCCCGCGCTGGCGGATGGGCTGGGGATCGCTGGCGAGGACCGCGAGCTGGCGTTGCGCATCGCCGGGTTGGCCAAGGCCGACCTGGTGACGCAGATGGTGGTGGAGCACACCTCGCTGCAAGGGGTGATGGGCCGCTATTACGCCCAGATGTCCGGCGAGCCCGCCGCCGTGGCCGAGGGGATCGAGCAGCACTACTGGCCGCGCTTTGCCGGCGACAAGCTGCCGTCCACCACCGGCGCCACCCTGGTGAGCCTGGCCGACCGGCTGGATAGCCTGGTGGGCCTCTTTGCCGTGGGCCTGGGCCCCACCGGCTCCGCCGATCGCTACGGCCTGCGCCGCCAGGCGCTGGGCCTGGCCCAAACCCTGGTGGGCAAGGCGCTCGATCTGGACCTGACGGCGGCCATCGCGCAGGCGGCGGCGCTGCAGCCGGTGCCGGTGAGCGAGGCGCAGCAGCGGGAGGTGGCCGACTTTATCGCCCAGCGCGTGCGCATCTGGTGGCTGGACGAGGGCTATCGCTACGACCTGGTGGATGCCGCGCTGGGCACCCGCGCGAACACCCCCTATCGCGCCTATCAGACGCTGACGGCCCTGGCGCGATGGGTGGAGCAGCCGGCCTTTGCCGAGATCCTCACCGCCTATAGCCGCCCCTCGCGCATCACCCGGGAGCTGGCCGAGCTGTTGCCCATCGAGGCCGCGCGGCTGAGCGAGCCCGCAGAGCGGGCGCTCTACGCCGCCTACCAGCAAGCGGAGAGCCGGATGGCTGGGGTGCAGGACGTGGATGGCCTCCTGGCCGTTCTGGCAGAGCTGAAAGGGCCCATCGCCGCCTTTTTCGCCGACGTGTTCGTGATGGTGGACGATCCCGCAGTGAGAACCAACCGGCTGGCGCTGTTGCAGCGCATCGCCCGGCTGGCCGCGGGCATCGTGGATCTGACCAAGGTGCAGGGGTACTAGGCCCGATCTTCTGGCGGCAGATCAAACGAGGCAGCGGGCACACCCCCCCCGCTGCCTCGTTGGCTTCTCCTGGTCCATCAGGGCCGCACTTGGAGCCAGCCTTTCCACATCCAGCCCGTGTCGCCGCCCCAGGATGGGAGCGCATCCACCGCGCGCATATAGACCTGGTGCCGGCCCGCGAACGCGGGCTCGAACGTCAGCCGCCAGTACATGATCCGCGTTCGCGCATCCGCCGCGCCGGGGTAGCTCCATTGGCAGATGACCCGGACATCCTGGTTCTGCAGCACGGCATCCGCCCGCGGCGTCACCCCTGCGCCCCAGTGGGTCCCCGCGGAATCGGCGAGGTAGAGCAAGTTTGCCCGCTGGTCGTACTTCAGAAAGACTCCCCCCGGCGCCATGTCGCCCCCTGGCAAGATATCGGCGATGGCCAAGTAGAGCGTGTTGAGGTTGGGCCAGCCATCCAGGTCGCGGTAGCGCGGATTGAGGGTTATCTGTGCTGCCCTGGGGATCACGCTGTTGAGGGCATCCGGCGGAATCAAAGAGCTGGGCGCGCGGTTGACGACCCAGTCGCCATGATCCATCCAGTCGGTGAGCGCTCCTTCCGTGGACTCGGCGCGGAGAGAGACGTCGTATTGCGTGCCGCTCATGCGCCAGCTCGGGGCCAGGGCCCAGGTCACCGTCAGCCGGTCCGTGTCGGTGAGCACCGCGCACCGGCTGACGTCCACCGCGCCAAAGCTGTGCGCGATGGTGCTGGCCGTCCCTGGCGCATGCCCGCCCAGCCACGCCTGGTCATCTGGCCGCCGCAGGTGCAGCAGGCCGCTAGACACATCGTAGCGGAGATAGAGGCAGTTGGTGAGGCTCTCTGTGGCGTTGACCAAGAGATAGGCGTAGCGGAGGTCATCGTAACCCTCGCCATCCCAATAGGACGCGGTCAGAAGCTGGGTGGTGCCAGGGATGGAACCCCGCACAGCGGGCGCAACGCCCAGGGTTCCCAGCCCCGCCCAGCGCGCGAGGCGATAGGCGGCGCTGGCCCCCGCCAGGGTGAACGACCCACCAGCGTACAGGTTATCGCGGCCATCCACCGCCAGCGCCAGGGCGGCGTCGTTCAGCCCCCCGCCCAAAGCGCGCCAGCCGCCGCCGTCCCACCAGGTCACGTAGCGAACCTGGCCGCCGTCGGCGTGGGTGAAATGTCCCCCCGCGTACAGGTGCCCCAAGCTATCCAGCGCCAGCGCGCGGACCACATCGCTCACGCCCCCGCCCAAAGGCTGCCAGGCGCCGCCGCTCCACCGCGCCACATAGTTGGCGCCATGGCCCCCAGCCTGGGTAAAGTGGCCGCCGACATAGAGCCCGCTGCCGTCCCAGGCCAGGGCGCGGATGGCGTCATTCACCCCGCTCCCCAAGGGCTGCCAGGCGCTGCCATTCCACCGCGCCACGTGATTGGCGCTGAGGCCCCCGGCCTGGGCGAAATTGCCGCCGACATAGAGGCCGCTGCCGTCCCAGGCCAGCGCGCGGGCCGGGCCATTCAGCCCGCTGCCCAAGGCCGACCAGGCGCCGCCGCCCCACCGCGCCACGTACTGGGCGTTCACCCCGCCCACCTGGGTAAAATAGCCGCCGATGTAGAGGTTGCCGTCGCCATCCAGCGCCAGGGCCTCGACGCTGTCATTGGCCCCGCCCAGGTCGTGCCAGCCGTCGCCGTCCCACCGGGCGATATACTGGGCCGCCAGGCCGCCCGCCCGGGTGAAATGCCCGCTGACATAGAGATGGCCCGCCCCATCCACCGCGAGCGCCTTGACGAGGCCATTGACACCGCTGCCCAGGGGATGCCAGGCGCCGCCGCTCCACCGGGCCACCCGCGCGCAACTGACGCCGCCGATGGAGGTGAAATCGCCCCCCGCGTACAACTGCCCTGCACCGTCCATCACCAGGGCATTGACCGCGCCATCGGCGCCGGGCCAGCCAAAGGTCCCAGACCAGCGGTCCTCGCCCGCGGCCAGTTGGGCCATCTCTCCCTGTGCTGCTGCGCGCGGAAGCCGCCATGTCGCGACCATCAGCGCGCCCAGCAGCAGGGCCAGCGCCAGGTACAGCCAGTGAGTAGATCGTCGGTGCGTCGCCATTTCGTCCTCCGTGGCCAGCTAACCGGACCCTCCCCCGGAGCCAGTATAGCGAGCGCGCTCGGGATGCCAAATCCGCCCGCGCTGGATGCGCGCGGGGACGAGGCGATGGCGCCCTCGGGCTTGTACCACATCTCCACCACCCCTCCATGACTTCTCCACAATCCGCCCCTATACTGGGCAGTGAAGCGACGAGACGACGAAACCTCCTCCTGGAACACACGGCCCAATCCCATCCCGGGGCCTCCGGCCAAGGCCCACTAGGAAGATCGCTCGGCCAGTCGGGTCACAGCACTCGAGCCCGGCGATCCCTGGCTAGTCACGAGGGAGAGCACCCCTTGAGGATGGGTTGATGCAGGGCGTCTTGGGGCGAGAACGGCTCGCCCCGCGCCCTCGCGATGATGGCAGATTCCCGGCCGCCGAGTATAATAGGTGGGGACCGCTTGCGCGCCGGGGAGGGAATGACGAGCGATGGCTCAGCGTATTCTGGTAGTTGACGACGACAAGGGGATCGTCCGCTTGATGCGGGCTTATTTGGAGCAGGCTGGCTTTCAGGTCTTGGTGGCCTATGACGGCAAGAGCGCCATGCGCTGCCTGCGCCAGGACCAGCCGGACCTGGTGGTGCTCGACCTGATGCTGCCCGACCTGGATGGCTGGGAGATCACCCGCATCATGCGCAGCGACGAGACGCTGGCCAAGATTCCTATCCTTATGCTCACCGCCCGCATCGAGGATAGCGACCGCATCCTGGGCCTGGAGTTGGGAGCAGATGATTACCTCCCCAAGCCCTTCAATCCCCAGGTGGTTTGCGCCCATGTCCGCGCAGTGCTGCGCCGAACCCTCGCCGAGCCCGTGATTCCCAAGCAGGTCTGCATCGGCGAGCTGTGTCTGGACCTGGACCGCCACGAAGTGTCCGTCGCCTGCAAACCGGTGGAGCTGACGCCCACCGAGTTCGAGTTCCTGCGGGCGCTCATGGAGCATCCTGACCACGCCTTTACCCGCACCGAGCTGATCGAGGCGGCCTTGGGCTATACCTATGAGGGCCTGGAGCGCACCGTGGACAGCCACATCAAGAACCTGCGCGCCAAGGTCGAGCCCAACCCCCGCTCGCCAACCTATATCCAAACCGTCTATGGCGTGGGCTACCGCTTGCAGGGGGCGCCGTGAGACTGCTGGACACCCTCTGGTTGCGCCTGACCATCGCCTTCACGCTGGTGATCCTGGCCAGCGTGAGCATCATCGCCATCCTCAGCAGCCAACAGACCGAGGAAAGCTTTCGCCAGTACATCGTGCACAGCGAGGTTCTGCTCTCCAGCGGCACGATCAGCACCCTTCAGGATTATTACCGGCAGAACGGCACCTGGGAAGGCGTAGGAAGCATCCTGGAAGGAGGCGTGCTGCCCAATCGCCAGGTTCCTCGGAGCCCCGCCACCGAGCCCTTCGATCGCCGGGGCAAGCTGGATGTCATCGTGGCCGACGCCAAGGGCAAGATCACCTATGACAGCACCGGCCGGGAACAAGGCCGCAAGCTCGATGACCGAGACCTGGCCAAGGCCATCCAGATCGTCAACCAGGAGTCGAGCCAGGTGGAAGGCTATCTGCTCATCGCCCTCCCCGCCCCCGACTCGCTGGGCCCCTTGGAGGTGGCCTTCCTGGCTCGCCTGCGACGCCTGGTGACGCTGGGCCTGGGCACAGGGCTGGCGCTTGGCCTCATCGCCAGCGTCCTGATTAGCCTGGGGCTGACAGCCCCCCTGCGGCGGCTGGCCGGCGCCGCCCGCGCGGTCGCCAGCGGCGATCTCAGCCAGCGGGTGCCCGAGCAGGGAACCTTGGAGGTTCGGCAGGTGGCGCGCGATTTCAACGAGATGACCTCCAGCCTGCAACAGGCCGAGCAGTTGCGCCAGAACCTGATGGCCGACGTGGCCCACGAGCTGCGCACGCCGCTGAGCGTGCTGCAGGGCAACCTGCGCGCTATCCTGGATGATGTATATCCCCTGGACAAACAAGAGGTCGCCCTGCTCTTTGACGAGACCCGCATCCTGGGGCGCCTGGTGGAGGATCTGCACGAGCTGGCTTTGGCCGAGGCGGGACAACTGCAGTTGCACTGGCGCGAGGCCAACGTCGGCGCGCTGATCGCGGCCGCGCTGGCTCGCTTTCAGCCCGCGGCGGAATCGCGCGAGGTCACCCTGGGCAGCCAGGTCGCCGATAACCTGCCCACCATCCAAGCCGACCCGGATCGCTTGGCACAGATCCTCAATAACCTGCTCGCCAACGCCCTGCGCCACTCCCTGACCGGCGGCCAGGTGACCATCTTGGCCGAGGCCAAGCAGGATCACCTCGAGATCGCCGTGCAAGACACGGGCGAGGGAATCACGCCCGAGGACCTCGAGCATGTGTTCGATCGCTTCTGGCGAGCGGATCGCTCGCGCAGTCGCGATAGCGGCGGCTCCGGGCTGGGGCTAGCCATCACCCGCGGCCTGGTGGAAGCGCACGGCGGGCGCATCTGGGCGGAGAGCACGGTGGGCGAGGGGGCGCGCTTCACCTTCCTGCTGCCGCTGGCGAGCGAGGCCCATCCGCTTCCATCCGGTTAACTGCCCGCTGATCCTCCTCCTCTCCTCTGCCCGGCATCCGCAGACCTAGCCCGGATGCCGGGCGTTTTTATGTAACCGGTATTTGCCGATTTGCCTCGTTTATGCTATCATTCTACGCGGGTGAAGGGTTGGGGTCAGATCAGCACGAGCCCCACGGATAGGGGAGCCCTTTCGTATGGCCAGTGTCGGCCCGCCGTTTGCGGCGCAGCAGCTGATACTGGCCGTTCTTATTATCACATGGGAGGCCTGAATATGTCCTACACGGTCAAACACGAAAAACTGCTCGCTTGGGTCCAGGAAGCTGCCGACCTATGCACGCCGGACCAGATCTACTGGTGCGACGGCAGCAAAAAGGAGTATGACCGCCTCATGGCCGAAATGGTCAAGAGCGGGGCGGCCACTCTCTGGATAAGCGGCCCAACAGCTTCCTGTTTCGTTCTGACCCCAGCGACGTAGCTCGCGTGGAGAACCGCACCTACATCAGCACGCCTGAACAGATCGAGGCCGGGCCGACCAATAACTGGATCGCCCCCACCGAGCTGAAAGAGACCATGCGGGGCCTGTACAAGGGCTGCATGAAGGGCCGCACCATGTACGTGATCCCCTTCTCCATGGGCCCCATCGGCTCTCCCATGGCCAAGATCGGCATCGAGCTCACCGATAGCCCCTACGTGGTCTGCAATATGCACATCATGACCCGCGTCGGCACCCAGGTGATCAAGCAACTGGGCGCCGACGGCGAGTACATCCCCTGCCTTCATTCCATCGGCGCTCCCCTGGAGCCCGGGCAGAAGGACACCACCTGGCCGTGCGCGCCCATCGAGCAAAAGTACATCAGCCACTTTCCCGATGAGAACCTGATCTGGTCCTATGGCTCCGGCTATGGCGGCAACGCGCTCTTGGGCAAAAAGTGCCTGGCCCTGCGCATCGCCTCGGCCATGGCCCGGCGCGAGGGCTGGATGGCCGAGCACATGCTCATCCTGCGGCTGATCAGCCCCGAGGGCAAGGCCTACCACATCGCCGCGGCCTTCCCGTCCGCCTGCGGCAAGACCAACCTGGCCATGCTTCAGCCCACCATCGAGGGCTGGAAGGCCGAGTGCATCGGCGACGATATCTCCTGGATGAAGATCGGCCCCGATGGCCGGTTGTATGCCATCAACCCCGAATCCGGCTTTTTCGGCGTGGCCCCCGGCACCTCCTACAAGTCCAACCCCATGGCCATGGACACGCTGAAAGAGAACGTCATCTATACCAACTGCGCCCTGACCGATGAGAGCGACATCTGGTGGGAAGGCATGGACGGGCCCGCCCCGGCCCACGCCATCGACTGGAAAGGCCGCGATTGGACGCCCAGCGTCAACGAGCCGGCCGCCCACCCGAACGCCCGCTTCACCGCGCCTGCCGCGCAGTGCCCGGTGATCTCGCCGGATTGGGAAAAGCCCGCGGGCGTGCCCATCGACATCTTTGTCTTTGGCGGCCGCCGCGCCACCACCGTGCCCCTGGTCAGCCAGTCCTTCAGTTGGGACCACGGCGTGTTCCTGGGCGCGACCGCTTCCTCCGAGACCACGGCGGCCAATATCGGCGCGGTAGGGAACGTCCGCCGCGATCCCTTCGCCATGACGCCCTTCTGTGGCTATAATATGGGCGACTATTTCCAGCACTGGTTCAACATGGGCGACCGGCTGGGCGACAAGGCCCCCAAGATCTTTTACGTGAACTGGTTCCGCAAGAGCGCCGACGGGCATTGGCTGTGGCCAGGCTTTGGCGACAACGTCCGCGCCCTGAAGTGGATGTGCGAGCGCATCGAAGGCAAGGCCGGCGCCCGCAAGACCGCCATCGGCTACCTGCCGAGCCCGGAGGACCTGGACCTGACCGGCCTCAAGATCCCCGCCGCGGACGTCCAAGAGCTGCTCAAGGTCGATCCGGAGGTCTGGAAGAACGAAGTGCCGGGCATCGCCGAGTATTTCGCCAAGTTCGGCGAGCGGCTGCCCAAGCGCATCACGAAACAGTTGGACGAGTTCAAGAAGCGTCTGGGCATGGCGTAAGCCACCCGCTGCATCCATCAGCGGCGGACCGCCACAGCGCGGTCCGCCGCTTTTTCTTTACCGGCGGCTGCCGAGCATTCTGGGAGCATCTCCGAAACGCGCATGAGAATCCATCTTTCGGCCTTGGGCTGCAAACTGAATCAGAGCGAGATGGAACGGCTCGCCCGCCAACTCGTCTCGGCCGGCCATCAGGTCGTGGCCGACCCCGCCGAGGCCGACCTGTGCATCTGCAACACCTGCACCGTGACCCACATCGCGGCGCGCAAGTCGCGGCAGGCGCTCCGCCAGCTTCGGCGCAGCAACGCCCGGGCCTCGCTGGTCGCCACGGGGTGCTATGCCGAGATCTCTCCCCAGGAAACCAGCGAGACGGGGGAGGTCAATTGGGTCGTGGGCAACGCGGACAAGGACCGCCTCTTCGAGTTGCTGGCCGCGCGGATACCCGGGTTCGCCGGGCCATCCTCCGCGCCGGCCCCCGCCGACCTTCTGGCGCAGCGAGCGCAGGGACTGCCCCGCGTCGCCTCGCGGACCAGGGCCTTTGTGAAGATACAGGATGGCTGCGATAACGCCTGCGCCTATTGCATCGTCTCCAAAGCGCGCGGGCCGGCGCGCAGCTACCCCGCCGAGCATGTCCTGGCCGAGATACAGGACCGCCTGGCGGAAGGCTACCAGGAGGTGGTCCTGACCGGCGTGCACATCGGCTCCTATGGCCGCGAATGGGGCAGCAGCCTGGCCCAGTTGGTGCAGGAGGTCTTGCAGCAGACCGCCGTCCCCCGACTGCGCCTCTCCTCCATCGAGCCGTGGGATTTCTCCGCCGAGCTCGCGGCCCTGTGGCAGGACCGCCGGCTGTGCCGGCACCTGCACCTGCCGCTGCAAAGCGGGTGCGACGCGACCCTGGCGCGCATGAACCGCAAGTACACGGCCGCCCAATATGCCGGGATGGCCGCGATGATCCGCGCCGCCATCCCCCAGGTGGCCCTCACCACCGACGTGATCGTCGGGTTCCCGGGCGAAACCGATGACGAGTTTCAGGCCAGCCTGGAGTTCGTGCGGCAGCAAGGCTACGCCAAGGTCCATGTCTTCAAGTACTCGCTGCGGGAGGGCACGGCGGCGGCAGCCATGGCTGGCCAGCTCCCGCCAGAGGTAAAAGAGACCCGCAGCCGGTTGATGCATCGCGTCGGCGAGCAGACCGCCCGGCAGTTCCAGGCCAGCCTGCTCGGCCAGGTCCTCGACGTCTTGTGGGAGACCAGCCCAGCGCGAGGGCCGCAGGGGTTGCCGCTCTGGAGCGGCCTCACCGACAACTATGTGCGGGTCGAGCTGGAAAGCGCCGAGGCGCTGGCCAATACCATCACGCGCGCGCGCCTCGCCAAGCCAGGGCCGCGTGGCCTGGAGGCCGAGAGCGCAGAATAGAATCGGCCGATTTTGACAGAACGGCTGACTGTGGTAGAATTGGAACGCTGATCAACAGCCGCATATCAGGCTGGCACGAAGGGAGGGATGCTTGTGACGACCATTACCGTCTCGGAGAACGAGTCTTTCGAGAGCGCCCTGCGTCGCTTCAATAAGAAGGTGCAGGGAGACGCGGTGCTTTCCGAGTGCCGCCGCCGCCGCTTTTTCGAAAAGCCCAGCGCGCTGCGCAAGAAAAAGAAGGCAGCCAAGCTACGCAAGAGCCGCAAGCAGACGCTCAAGAGCCAGCGCAGCTACTAGGCCGATCACTGGCTAGCGCGTTGCCTTGCCGGCGAGGAGTGAGCAGATGAGCCTTAGCGACCGACTGATGGAGGACCTCAAACAGGCGATGCGCCAGAACGACGCCATGCGCAAGGACGCTATTCGCATGGTTCGCGCGGCCATCCAGAACACCGAGATCGCCAAGCAGCATACGCTGGACGACAACGAGGTGATCGAGGTCATTCGCAAGGAAGTCAAGCAACGGCAAGAGGCCATCGCCATGTTCGCTCAGGGTGGCCGGCAAGATCTGGTAGAGCAAGAAACAAAACAGGTCAAGATCCTGGAAGCCTACCTGCCACAGCAAATGTCCGCAGACGATATCGCAGCGTTGGCCAAACAGGCCATCGCCGCGGCGGGCGCCAAAGGCCCCGCGGATATGGGCCTGGTGATGAGGACCCTGATGGGGCAACTCAAAGGCCAAGCGGACGGCAAGCTGGTGAACCAGGTCGTGCAAAAGCTTCTGAACGACAAGGCATAGGGGGGACACCACCTCTCTATGCCTTGTCGCCTCTTTTGGCTTGCATCACCCATCGGGCGGGGGGACCAGGTCTCTGACCATAGGACCCAGTCATGACGGTAAGCAAATCCCATACAGCCCCAAGCGCAAGGACCGTAGCGCTTCCCCCTAACTATTGGCGCTATGTCGTGCAGGCCTGTGTCCTGGCCCTTGCGCTCATCGCTGCCCTTACGCTGCTGTTCCTGTGGCCCGTGGAGCCCAACACCTACCGTTTCCAGGCCGGCGAAGCCTCCTCCACCGATATCCTCTCCCCTCGGCGCATCACCTATGTGAGCGAGATCGCCACCCAGGCCGAGCGAGACCGCGCCGCCAGCGCCGTCAAGGAAGTCTATACCGCCGCCGACCCCGAGATCATCCGGCAACAATTGGCCCACGCGCGCGACGTGTTCAACTATATGACCACGGTGCGCCACGACCCCTATCTCCCCGCCTCCGGGCGCGTGGAGGCGGTGCTCAAGATCCCGGACCTGAACGTCGCCGCGTCGGTCATTCGCACCGCCATGGCCTTTGACGACCTGACTTGGCAGCGGACCATCTCGACCACCCTCAAGGTGTCCGAGGAGGTCATGCTCCAGGGCATTCGAGAGAATCAGCTATTGGAGGCCCGCTCCCGCCTCTCCACTCTCCTCATCTCGGATATCCTGCCGGCCGAGCAGGAAAAAGTGGTGGTGGGCATCGCCCGCGCCTTCATCAAGCCCACCAGCTTTTACGACGAGGCGGCCACCGTGGCGGCGCGAGAGCAAGCGCGCGCTCAGGTGCAACCGGTGAAGCGCACCATCGAAAAAGGGCAAGCGATCTTGCGCGCCGGCGACATTGTGACGTCGGAGGACCTCGAGGAACTGACCGCGCTCGAGATGATCGGCCAAGAGCGGGAGTGGCAGAGCATCGTGGGGGTGATGATCTTTTCCACCTTTTTGGTCGCTATCCCGGGAGCGTTTATCCAGCGGCTGCGCCCTGGTTTTTGGGCGCGGTGGCGCCGCCTTCTCTTCGTCTGCCTGATCACGCTCTTCGGCGTGGGCCTGGCCAAATCCATGATCCCCAACCATGTCCTCTTGCCCTATCTGTTCCCCATGGCCGCCATCTCGATGACCCTGACCTTGGTGCTCGAGGATACCACCCTGGCCATCCTGGTCACGGCCATGCTCAGCCTGGCCGTGGGCTTTATCTCCGACCTGTCGCTCGAAATGACCACCCTCAACTTGGTCAGCGGCACGGTGGCGGCCCTGGGCATCCACCACCGCGAGCGGCTATTCTCGTTTGTGCGCGTCGGGATCTTGGTCGCCATCACCAATATCGCCATCTCGCTGGCCTTTCGCCTAACCAGCCAGGACTATGACTGGGCCGCCCTCTCCCAGTTGGTCTCGGCGGGACTGCTCAATGGCGGCCTTTGCGCCAGCCTCTCCTTCGCCACGTACACCTGGATCGGCCGCATCTTTGGCATCACCAGCGCCCTACAGCTTCTCGACCTGGCCCGCCCCACCCAGCCGCTGTTGAAGCAATTGGCTCTCAAGGCGCCAGGAACCTACCATCACACCATCATCGTCGCCAACATGGCCGAGCAGGCCGCTGAGGCCATCGGCGCGAACAGCATCCTGGCCCGCATCGGCGCGTATTACCACGATATCGGCAAGATCGCCCGCCCCTACTTTTTCATCGAGAACGCCACCGAGGAAGACAATATCCACTCGCGCCTGGATCCGCGAACCAGCGCCCAGATCATCGTTTCGCACACCCGCGATGGCCTCCAGATGGCCCGCAAGCAGGGCCTCCCCGCGGAGGTCCAAGACATCATTGTGCAACATCACGGCACGACGCTGGTCAGCTTTTTCTATCAGCAGGCCCTGGAACAGGCTGCCGCAGGCGAGGTAATCAAAGAGTCCGATTTCCGCTACCCCGGCCCCAAACCGCAGAGCAAGGAAGCGGCTATCGTCATGCTCGCCGACGTGGAGGCGGTCGTGCGCTCTTCCCGGCCCACCTCGCTCTCGGAAACGGAAAAGATCATCCGCCAGTTCATCAGCACGCGCTTGTTGAGCGGCGAACTGGACGAGTGCAGCCTGACCCTGCGCGATCTGGACCTGATCCGTGAAGCCTTTGTGGGCGTGCTCAAGGGCGTGTTCCACCCGCGCATCCAGTACCCAGCACCGCCCGCGCCGCAGCCCGCGGTCGCCGAGCCGATTGTCGCCCAGCCCCCCGCCACGGAAGCCAGCGGCACGGCGCAGGCTTGACCGATGCAAGACACCGAGCTGTTCCTCGGCATCCAGGTTCGTCCCGACTATGAGGGGCAGATCGACGAGGCGCTGTTGCATCGCGCGGTCATGGCTGCCTTGCGCCAGGACCCGCCCGACTCGGCCGTGGAACTCGCCTTGGTCATCACGGGCGACGACGAGATCGCCGAGCTCAACCGCGCCTACCGGGGCGTCGCTGGTCCCACGGACGTGCTCTCCTTCGGCGCGGGGCCGAACGCCTTCACCCCGCCGGGCGAGCCCACCTACCTCGGCGACATCATTATCTCGTATCCGCGCTGCGTCGAGCAAGCCCAGCAGATCGGGCACCCGACGTCGCGCGAGATCTGCCTCCTGACCATCCACGGCGTCTTGCACCTGCTGGGCTACGACCACGCCACCGAGGAAGAGCAGCGCGAGATGTGGGCGCTGCAAGACCAGGCCTTGGCGTCCATCCTGCCCGGCCCATCCGCTTGAGAGAGGCGTAGATGAGCCACGTGCTGGGGTTGCGCTGCACGCTTTGCGGGGCGGAATATGCGCCCGGCGAGGTGGCCTACGTTTGTCCCCGCCATGGCGACGCGGGCATCCTGGACGTGCTCTACGACTATGCGGCGATCCGGCGGCAGTTTGGCCGCGAGAGCCTGGCGCGCAACCCCGACCTCTCCATCTGGCGCTATGCGCCGCTCTTGCCCATCGACGGCGCCTCGCTGGCGCCCCCGCTGCAGATCGGCTGGACGCCGCTCTATCACGCGCGGCGGCTGGGCGATGCCCTGGGCCTCCCCCACCTCTATATCAAGGACGACGGGCGCAACCCCACCGCTTCGTTCAAGGACCGCGCCAGCGCCATCGCCGTGGTCAAGGCCCGCGAGTTGGGCCACGCCATCATCACCGCCGCCAGCACGGGGAACGCCGCCTCGTCGCTGGCCGGGCTGGCCGCCAGCGTGGGCCTTCGCACCGTCATCTTTGTGCCCGAGTCGGCCCCCAAGCCCAAGATCGCGCAACTCCTCGTCTTTGGCGCGCGGGTGCTGCTGGTGCGCGGGACCTACGATCAGGCCTATGACCTTTGTTTGGCCGCCACGGCCAAGTATGGCTGGTATAGCCGCAACACTGCCTTCAACCCCTACCTCTCCGAGGGGAAAAAGACCGCCGCTTTCGAGATCTGCGAGCAGTTGGGCTGGCAGGCTCCCGACCGGATCTTTGTGGCGGTGGGCGATGGGTGCATCATCGGCGGGCTGGGGAAGGGGCTGAAGGACCTGCTGGCGCTGGGGTGGATCGATCGCCTGCCCAAGTTGATGGGCGTTCAGGCGGAGGGGTCAGCGGCGCTGGCCCGAGCGTGGCAAGGCGGGACGGAGACGATCACGCCCATCCAGCCGCACACACTGGCCGATAGCATCTCGGTGGGCTTGCCGCGGGACGGGATCAAGGCGCTGCGCGCGGTTCGGGAGACGGGCGGCGCGTTCATCACCGTCAGCGACGCCGAAATATTGGAGGCCATGCGCTCGCTGGCGCAGCGCGAGGGCGTCTTTGGCGAGCCGGCGGGCGTGGCCAGCTTGGCGGGCTTGCACAAGATGCTGCGCCAGCCCGGCGCCGAGCTGGCAGGGGAGCGCATCGTGGTCCTCGTCACCGGCAACGGCCTCAAGGACGTGGATAGCGCCATCCGCAGCGCGCCTGAGCCGCCTCGCATCGACCCCAACCCCGCCGCCCTGGACGCGCTGGGCCCGGACGGCCTCCTGGCCTAAGGGGTCAGTTCCCCTGGGCGGGAGCGGGATCGAACAAGGTCGGCTCGGTGTATTTCCCTGCCGCGTTCCAAAAGAGCCAGCCGTGGGCCTTGGCCTCCTCGGCGCCCCTCTTCTCCTCGAGATAATACTCGGCGTCTCCCCAATAGTGCTGCAGCCAAGGGCGAATCTTGGTGCTGGTCCGCTCTTGGGCCTTGACGCAGCTCCGATAGACCACCTCGTAAGGATGCGCGCTGGGGTTATCCAGGTTGAGATTGCCCTTGGTAAAGGTCGAGGGATAGACCATCGGCGAGATATAGTCCACGTGCGGCGCGATGTCGATGAGCCGCTGGCCGATGCCGAGGTCGCGGTCATCGGCAACCCACAGCGTCAGCCCAAAGAGGTCCGCCGAGATCATCACGCCCAACGGCTTGAGCGCGTCATGGACCTGCGACATGAACTCGCCGATGGCCGCCGTGCGCGTCGCCATGTTGCTTTCCACGGGGTAGGCCAGGTCGCGGGTCACGCCGTCGGAAGGGAACCGCAAATAGTCGAACTGGATCTCATCAAAGCCGATGGCGACGATCTCTTTGGCCAGAGCGATGTTATAGTCGTACACCTCTTGCAGGTAGGGGTTGGCCCAGGTCAGCCCCTCCAGGTCCACGTACATCTCGCCGCTCTGGCGGTGGATGGCCAGGTCGGGGCGGACGGCGGTGAGCACCGGGTCCTTAAAGATGACCATGCGCGCGATGGCATAGATGCCCCTGGCGTGGCAATACTGCACCAACTCGTTGAGGTCAGCCATGTCGGGGTGCAAGGCCTCGCCTTGGACGGCGATCTCCACCTGGCTCTGGTGCGCGATGCGCCCGCGATCGCTCTTGACGTCCACGACGATAGCGTTGAGCTCGGTGGCCTCCACCAGGTCGAGGATGCTCTGCAGGCGGTCGGGCAGGTACAGGACGCCATAGGGGACATAGACCCCCTTGACCACAAAGGGCTCCAGGGTCGTGGTGATGGGAGCCGCGACGGTCGTCGTGATGTCGAGCGTGGCCGAGAGATAGCCTGCCGCGCGGATGGACAGCACCGCAGGCGCGGTGACGGCGCTGATGGCATAGCTCCCATCGTCGAGGGACACGCTCTGCCTGGTCGCGCCCTCTTGGCTGCGCCAGATGAGCTGCGCCCCCGCCACCGGCTCTTCAGTCAGACGATCCACCAGGCGGCCATGGAACGTCACCGGGCGCAGCGGCCACGTGATCTCCTCTTGTCCCTGATACGTCACATCTCCCGGCGTGTAGCCTGCCATCTCCAGGCGAATGGCCGTCCCCGGCTCGAGGCGCGCCAGCAACACCTTGCCGCGCTCGTCGGTCAGCGCTTCGGCGTCGTTGGCGGTGACACGCACCTCGGGCAACGCCTCAAAAGAGGTGGGATCGAACACCGTGAGCACCAGCCAGCGCGGCTCCAGCGCGATATCCAGTTGCCGCTCGCCTTGCCAATCCATGCGCCCCTCGAGATAGCCGGCGTGCCGCACCACCAGCGGCGCCGCGGCCGCCGGCGGCTGATGGAAGGCATAGGCCCCATCGGCGCCAGTCTCCACCTCCGCAGCGTCCCAGACGAGCTTGGCGTCGGCCAAGGGCTTTCCCGTCTCGGCATCGCGCACGGTCCCCGCCACGAGCCACGGCGTCGGCGTGGCCGTGGGCAGCGGCGTCTGCGTGGGAGACAGGGTAGGCGCCATCGTGGGCGGGGCGTTTTGCGCGGTCGCGGTCAGCGTGGTAGAATCCGTCGGCATCAGCGATGATGTGACATCGGATCCAGGGGTGACGTCCTGATCAGAGCAGCCCAGCAAGGCCAGCAGCAAGGCCAGCAGGAGCGGGAGAAGCCGTCTGTAGTTCAATCTAGTCCCTCAATGCATGATGGATGACAGAGTGGAATTATACCACCATTGCCCTCACCTCCCAAGCTAAGGCGGCCCGCCGACGAGCTAACCGTTTCCATAAGTTCTTTTAAAATTCCAGATGGGTTTTCCGCTGCTATTTGCGCCGAATTGGCGCTGATTCCTCCCTCGGGCGGGCATAGCTCAAGCGGTAGGGCAGCGAGCCTGTTTACCCCCCACAAATTGTAGCCAGGCCCGTTCGGCGCCCAGACACGCCGCCAGCGTCGCGCTTGTGCTTTGGATCGATCTCTGTTATAATGCGGCCAGTTGAGTGAGAATGACTTGGGGAGACACGGTGGTCGGCGCCCCGATAGTGGCATCGGGGCTGATCTTGCTTCCGTGTGGTGAATTTCATGGCCTGATCGAGAGCGAGGCGCCCAGCTAGCTCTCCCCCTGCGTTTGCCAGGCCATTCCCCAAGCCTCTGTTGTTCTCGCGCTCAACATCCGCTAGTGCCCGTTGTCCGCCCAGAGGCCGCAAGCAGGTCTTCTTGGCCTCGCCCTTCGCAGAGAGCATAGAGACATATAGAGTCAAAGCAGGGCTAGCCCGTTCGCAGCCGCTTCTCACGCCCTGTTCGGTTGCGCATCGTTTGGTGGCCTTTTTGTCTGCTTTTATTTCCGCTGCCCTGGAGAGATCGCATGGATGCCAAAAGAGCCTGGGAAGCAACGCTGGGAGACCTGGAACTGCAGATGACCAAGGCCACCTTTGATACGTGGCTAAGGAACACCACCCTGGTCTCCTACGAGGATGGCACCTTTGTGATCGGCGTTCCCAACGCCTACGCCAAAGACTGGCTGCGCCACCGCCTGCTCTCCACCATCAAGGAAACGCTCACTCGCATCTGCGGGCAGACCGTGGAAATCAAGTTCGCGCTCATCCAACCGCAGCGCCAACGGGACGCCGTGGAGATCCTCCAGCGCCCCACGCCTGGATCGATGATGAGGAGCGAGCAGATGTGCCCCAATCTGAACCCCCGCTATACGTTCGAGACCTTTGTCGTGGGCAATTCGAACCGGCTGGCCCACGCCGCCGCCTATGCCGCGGCCAAGAACCCCGGCAAAGCCTATAACCCGCTGTTCATCTATGGCGGGGTAGGGTTGGGCAAGACCCACCTTTTGCACGCCATCGGCTCCGACTATGTCCACATGAACCTCGATGTGCTCTATATCCCCGCGGAAACCTTTACCAACGAGATGATCAACGCGATCCGCTCGCAGACCACCGATGATTTCCGCAACAAGTACCGCAGCCCCGACGTGCTGCTCATCGATGACGTCCAGTTCATCGGCGGCAAAGAGAGCACGCAGGAGGAGCTATTCCACACCTTCAACGCCCTCTACGAGTCCGGGCACCAGATCGTCCTCTCCAGCGACCGGCCGCCCAAAGCGATCAGCCCGCTGGAGGAGCGGCTGCGCTCGCGCTTCGAGTGGGGCCTGATCGCCGACATCCAGCCGCCAGACCTGGAAACGCGCATCGCCATCCTTCGCGTCAAGGCCGAGGATCTTTCCATCGAGATTGACGATGACCTCCTGGAGTTGGTCGCCCACAAAGTCACCAGCAACATCCGCGAGCTGGAGGGCGCGCTGAACCGTATCGCCGCCTATGCCCAGGCCCTGCACGTCCCCGCTACGGCGGATGTGGTGGAGCAGGCGCTGGGCGGCATCCTGGGGCGGCCCCAGGTTCTTTCTTTTACCGAGATTCTGCAGGCGGTGGCCAGCCACTATGATATCGACGCCAAGAGCCTGAAAGGCAAGCGGCGGGACAAGCGCGTGGCCGAGGCTCGCCAGATCACCATGTACCTCGCCCGCGAGGAGACCAAGGCGTCCCTGGCTTATATCGGCGAGGAGCTCGGCGGCCGCGACCACACCACCGTCCTGCACGGGCACGACAAGATCGAGAGCCTGATCGAAGCCGATGACCAGTTGCGTCGCAACGTCTTTGCCATCCGCGAGGCCCTCTACAAGAAGGCCTGATACCCACTAGCGCAAACTATGTTCCGACCCGCCCCGAGCCGCCCTCTATTCACATAATTGTGGATAACTGCCCCCAAACTGTGGATAAGTACTTGTTAATGGGGATAAGTTGAAAGGCTCGGGGCTTTTTCACGCCTCGGCCTGGCCGTTCCCAACTAGCGGTAGTGGCCTCGACCGCCGATCATCCCCACTCCTGGAACCCGCACAATTGGTCTATCCCGCTCGGCTTATGTCCATTTTCGACGTTCACACCTATCCACAGGGGACGTGGACAACTGTTATGACGAGATCGCTACATCTCGGCGGGCGCGCGCGGAGGACAACCAGGGGTAGTGGGGAGAGGGCCGCTCTGGCCTGGCCAGCCGAGTTTTCCACATCATCCCCATGCCTACTACCACTACTATTACTATTATTCAACTATTACTAAGGAATGTGAATGCATAGAAAGACAGGTCGTGCTCGCGGCAAGTCAAGCAAGAAGGAGGAACAAAGGGCGAGGAAGGGGACGGGTTATTCGATCAGGATGGCTCGCACCGGCGCACCATCGCCGCCGGCGATCTTGAGCGGCAGGCAGGCCAACTGGTAGCGCCCTGGGGCGATATCGGTCAGGTTAAGGCCCTCCAGGATGACCACGCGCGCGCTCAACAAAATCTCGTGCACGGGGCGGGCGTTGCCAAAGCGATGGATGCCCAAATAGTCGATCCCGACCAGCCTGATCCCCCGGTCCACGATCCACCGCGCCGCCGCTTCGGTGATCCCCACATAGTCGCGGCGGAATTCTTGGCCTGCTTGGGCCCAATACCGCGAGTTGCGCGTGCGCAACAGCAGCCGGACGCAATCTTGAGGCACCCCCGCGACTTCCAGGTCGGCGGCATCGATGGCTTCCTGGCTGGGGAAGTAGGCCACGTCAGCGGGGCCGACCAGGGTTTCCAGCGCCAAGTTGTCCAGCGTGGCGCCATACTCGAGGAAATGATACGGCGCGTCGATGTGCGTGCCGGTGTGGCTGGCCAGGGATAGGTGGGAGACGTTGGCCTCGTCGCCGCGGCTAATCTGCATGATCCTGTCGCGCCGGAAGGCAGGGTCGCCAGGCCAGACCGGCATGCCCTCTTGCAGGGGGATGGTGATGTCGCGGATGGTCATGGGCGCTCCCTCTCGTCTGCTGGCTCGGCCTGCGCGTGGGAGGCGCCAGTCTTGCGAAATTGCAGCGCCATTGCCACCGACAGGACGCCATACATGGCCGTGGCGACGGGAAACAGGGCGCGGTTGCCCAGCCCCACGGCGATGCCAGACCCGATCATCGGGCCGATAGCCCGCCCTGCTGCGCCGGAGCTGGCCATGAGGCCATAGGTAGCCCCCTGCTTTTCCCGTGGCACGCGCAGGGCGATGAGCGCGTTCGTGGTGGGCATGAGCCCGCCGATAAAGACTCCCACCAAGACGTTGAGGGCCAGGAGCTGCATCGGCGTCTGCACCAGCGTCATGGGCAGATAGGCGATGGCGGCGCCAACGCACGCGGCCACCAGAATCCGCTCGTGGCCGATTCGATCTGCCAGGCGGCCGGCAATGGCTGCCGATACGGCCGAGACCAGGGCCGTCACGCCTGTGATCGAGCCCGTGATGGTGGCCAGGCGGGCCTGGTCGCTGGTGAGGCTTTGCACAAAGATCGGCAAGATGGGGCTCACGATGCTGCCGGTGGTGTACAGCGCCAGGATAACGATCACCATGGATAGAATGTTGCTATCCCGAGTCATCTCCTTGGTGCTCTGCCAGACGCTCACGCGCTTGCGGGTGGCGGGGACAAAACTCTCCTGGAAGAGCAAGACGGTCAAGAGCCCCCCGATGAGAAGGATGACGCTGCTCACGAGAAAGGTGGTGCGATAGCCGAAGGCATCGGCGAGAAAGCCGCCCATCAAGGGCCCGGCGCTGGAGCCGCTATATACCGCCACCTGCATCATGCCCAGGCTAAAGCCTTCCTTGCCGCGCGGGGTGCAGGCGGCCACCAGCGTGGTGAAAGCAGAGACGGTGCCGGTCAGCGTTCCCTGGATGATGCGCAGGATCAAAAACTGGGCGGGCGTCGTGGCAAAGGCCATCAGCGCCATGATGACCGTGCCGCCCAAGGCGGCGCGCACCACCATGATCTTGCGGCCATAGCGATCAGCCAGGCTGCCCCAGATGGGGGCAAAGATCGCCATGCTCACGGACCCGCCGGTGGTGATCCAGCCGGTCCAGAGCTTGACGTGGTCGAGGTCCGATACGCCCATCTCTTGGAGGTAGAAGGGAAGAAAGGCCCATACCGAATTGAACCCCAGGATGCAGACAAGCTGGGCGATCCAGGCAACCGTCAAGTTCCTGCGCCAGTTGATCAAATCGTTATCCTCCCTGACGAGGCCCGGATGTCGCCCCGTGCATGGATGTGGCGATGGTCAGGGCGGCTACGATGAGGCGCTGGCGGCCAGCTCGGTCACCGGGATATAGTCGCCGAGGTCCTCTTCGTACAGAATAGTATATCGGTAGCCCTGCTCGGTCAAGAAGAGCTGTCGCTTGGCGGCGAAGAGCTGGTCTTTGGTGTCACGCGAGACCAGGGAGTAAAAGTGTGCGAGCGAGCCATCCTTCTTGGGGCGCAGGATGCGGCCCAGGCGTTGGGCCTCTTCCTGCCGCGAGCCAAAGGTGCCCGAGATCTGGATCGCCACGCTGGCGTCGGGCAGGTCGATGGAAAAGTTGGCCACTTTGGAGACGACCAGGAGCGGCGTCTCGCCGGTGCGGAACGATTCGTACAGCCGCTCCCGTTCGGCGATGGGGGTCTTGCCGGTGATCAGCGGCGCGTTGAGCATCCGGGCAATATCCTCAAGTTGCTCCAGGTATTGCCCAATGACGAGGGTGTGGTCGCCGGGGTGCTTGCGCAGTAGCTCCATGATCACGCGCTTTTTCGCCTCGTTCTCGGCAGCGAGGCGGTACTTTTCGCGCTCCTCCGAGATGGCATAGAGCATGCGATCCTCTTCGGACATGTTCACGCGAATCTCGTGGCATTCGGCGGTGGCGATCCATCCCTGGCGTTCCAGCTCTCGCCAGGGGACATCGTACTTTTTGGGGCCGATGAGCGAGAACACGTCGGTCTCGCGCTCATCCTCGCGCACCAGCGTCGCGGTGAGGCCCATGCGGCGCCGTCCTTGCAGCGCCGCCGTGATGCGGAACACCGGGGCCGGCAGCAGGTGCACCTCGTCATAGATGATCAGGCCCCAGTTGCGTTGATCGAACAGGGCGAAATGGGGAAACTCGTCGCCTTTGCGCGAGCGGTAGGTGAGGATCTGGTAGGTGGTGATGGTCACGGGCCGAATCTCTTTGACCAGGCCCGAGTATTCGCCCACCTGATCGGGCCTTAGGCTGGTCTTGTCCAGTATCTCGTCGATCCATTGGCGGACGGCGACCGTGCTGGGGGTGAGGATGAGCGTGGCAGTCTGCAGCTTGGCCATCGCGCCCAGGGCGACGATGGTTTTGCCGGCGCCGCAGGGCAGCACGATCACGCCGCTGCCGCCGCGGGCGGTCCCCCCGGCATGAAAGACATCCACCGCCTCCTGCTGATAGTGACGCAGCCCAAAACGCGCCCCCTCGCGGGTCTGGCTGTGCAATTGAATGGGCAGGGCGTCGCCATCCTGATATCCCGCCAGGTCTTCGGCGGGGTAGCCGAAAATGACCAGCGCGTGCTTGAGAAAGCCGCGCTGCGCGGCGTCCACCACCAGGGTGTGCGCGTCGCGCTGCTCGAGGACGTACGGCTGCAGCCGCTTATGTTGCCTGATCTCCGCGAGCAGGGGAACATCTTGGGACTGGAGCAAGAGCTGCTCGCCTTCGCGAGTCAGCTTGAGCCGCCCATAGCGCGACACATAGTCGGCGATGTCGATGCGCACATTGCTGGGGAGCTCGTACTTGCCGTACCGCACCAGCGCGTCGATGATCTCCTCGGCGCCCAGGCCCGCCGCGGCGGCGTTCCACAGGGAGAGCGGCGTGATGCGGTAAGTGTGGATATGCTCCGGGCTTTTCACCAACTCGGCGAACCGGGCCAGCGCGTCGCGCGCCTCGGTATAAAGCGCGTTGTCGACCTCTAGCAGGATGCTCCTGTCGCTTTGCACGATGACAGGATTTATCGGCTGATACAGCATGGACGGCCCTCATAAAGCGCAAAGTGCGTGATAAACCAACTTGGGATTATAGCACTTTTCGCGCGAGCGGGCAAAGCGGTTCCCTGGCCGGCGGCAGTTGGGCAGGGGAGGGGCTCTCCTAGCCGCCGAAGCGCAGGAGCAGGGGCAGTTGCAGCGGGGGCCGCAGCGTCGCTGCCGGCGCGTTCTTCAGGATCAACGGCAGATAGGCGCGGCGCGCCACCGCCATGGACGGCGTCGCCGTGACCGGCGATGTCGCCGTGGCTGTCGCCGTAGCGGCGAGCGTGGGGGTCACGGTGGTGGGGCCGGGATAAGGATCGGGGCCGCCGGTGGGCGGGGGCGGGTACGGCGTCGCCGAGGACGTGGCCGGTGGGATGGGCGTGGTCGTGGGCGTCCCTTGCGCCGCTGTGGCCAGCGGCCGGGCCAGACAAGAAAGAAGCAGCCCAAGGCAAATCAGGGCCGAAGCGAACGGGCGCAGGCGCTCATTCATCAGGATCCTCCAAGCGTCCTTTGGTGGTTCGCTGTGGGGCCCAGCGATCTCGGTTGCTGCCCAGTCTATCCGGATGCCCGTTTCCTGTCAACCGGCGATGCGGCGCCCGTTGACGACTGGCCCGGTTCTGCCTAGAATGGGGGTGTCATAGCGTCGGAGATATACCAGCAAGGAGGGATCATGAGCGGTTTTAACGGCCTTCATCTGCACCTGGGCAACCTGGCGCTGCTTTCCAGGGCCAAGACGCGCTCCATCAGCGCGGAGAATTTCGCCGGGGAGAAGGGCAAGGCGGGCATGGCCACCGAGGGCACGGGCGCCAATTGCGCCCGCGAGCTGGGGCAGGGCTGGAAGATCTCGCCCAGCGTGCGCGTTCCGCCGCATAGCACCATCACCCTGGCTCAGATCGACGAGCCCGGCGCGATCCAGAGCATCTGGATGACCGTCACCGGCCACTGGCGTTATACGATCCTGCGCATGTTCTGGGATGGCGAAGAGACGCCCTCGGTGGAGTGCCCCGTCGGCGACTTTTTCGGCAATGGCTGGGGCCAGGCGGCCTTGATCAACTCGCTGCCGGTCTGCGTCAACCCCGGGAGCGGCTTTAATTGCTATTGGGAGATGCCCTTCCGCAAATCCGCCCTGATGACCATGCAGAACCTGTCGGATGACGAGATCACGGTCTATTACCAGATCAACTATACCCTGACCCAAGTCCCCGAGGATGCCGCCTACTTCCACGCCCAGTTCCGCCGCACCAACCCGCTGCCCTACAAGCAAGACTATACCATCCTGGATGGCGTCAAGGGCTGGGGGCAGTACGTGGGCACCTACATGGCCTGGGGGGTGAACAACAACGGCTGGTGGGGCGAGGGCGAGATCAAGTTCTTTATGGATGGCGATAAGGACTTTCCCACCATCTGCGGCACGGGCACGGAGGACTATTTCTGCGGTTCGTACGATTTCGAGTTCCCCCGCGGCGAGCGCTATTGCGAGTTCAGCGGCCCCTACACCGGCCTGCCGCAGGTGCTCCGCCCCGACGGGCTTTATCGCGCCAATACCCGCTTCGGCCTCTACCGCTGGCACCTGATGGACCCCATTCGCTTCGAGAAGGACCTGAAGGTCACCATCCAGGCGTTGGGCTGGCGCTCGGGCCACCGCTACCTGCCGCTGCAGGATGACATCGCCTCGGTGGCCTTTTGGTATCAGGCCGAGCCGCACGGGGCCTTCCCGCAACTGCCGGGCAAGGACGAGCTGGAAGTCATCTAGCCTGCGAGCCCTGCCAACGGCGCTTCTAGCTCTGCCGGCGCTTGGGTGTATAATACAGGATAGATCACCTGGGTGAATCAGGCCTGCGGCCTCGCTGCCGCAGGGCTAGAGCGCCCGCGGCAGTCTTGCCGCGGCATGGAACGCCGCATGACCGCAGATACGCATATCGCCAATATCCTCGAGACCTTGCCCACCAAGCCCGGCGTGTACCTGATGAAAGGCGCGACGGGCACGATCATCTATGTGGGCAAGGCCATCAGCCTGCGCAACCGCGTGCGCTCCTACTTTCACGCTTCCGCCGACCACCCGCCCAAAGTCCGGCGCATGGTGGAGCAGATCGCCGACATCGACTTTATCGTCACCGGCTCCGAGCTGGAAGCGCTGATCCTCGAAAACAACCTGATCAAAAAGCACCGCCCGCGCTATAACGTGCGTCTCAAGGACGATAAGCGCTACCCCTACATCAAGATCACCGTCCAGGAGGATTATCCGCACATCTATCTTGTGCGCCGCTTGCTGGACGATGGCGCCCGCTACTTTGGTCCCTATACCTCCAGCAAGGCCGTGCATGCCACCATGGACCTGCTGCGGAACATGTTTCCGTACCTGAGCTGTACCCGCAAGATCACCGGCCAGGACAAGCGCGCCTGCCTGTACTATTACATCGGACGCTGCGCGGGCCCCTGCATCGGCGCGGTGACCAAGGAAGAGTATCACGCCCTCATCGACCAAGTCTGCCTCTTCCTGGAAGGCAAGACGGACAAGATCCTCAAAGAGCTGCGTTTGGCCATGACCAAGGCGGCGGAAGAGCTCCAGTTCGAGCGCGCCGCCAAGCTCCGGGACCAGATCCAGGCCGTGGAGCAGGTCATCGAGCGGCAAAAGGTGGTCTCTACCGCTTTCAGCGACCAGGACGTCATCGCCTTTGCCCGCAACAACGGCGAGGCCTGCGTCCAGGTGTTCTTTATCCGCGGCGGCAAGCTGTTGGGGCGCGAGTATTTCGTGCTCACCGGCACCCAGGATGAAAACGGCACCGAGATCATGACCTCCTTTGTGAAGCAGTTCTACAGCGATGCCGCCTACGTCCCGCCCGAGATTCTGCTGCAGAACGAGGTGGACGAGGTCTCGATTATCCAGAGCTGGCTCAAGACCCGGCGCGGGGAAAAGGTGAGCGTCCAGGTCCCGCAGCGCGGCAAAAAGCGCGAGCTGGTGTTGATGGCTGCCGAGAATGCCACTGAGACGCTCAACCACCTGCGGCTGCAATGGGAGATGGAGAGCAACCGTTACGTGACCGCGCTCGCCGAGCTGCAGGAGCAGTTGGGCCTGGAGCAACCCCCCAGCCGCATGGAGTGTTTTGACATCTCGAACACCCAGGGGCAATTGGCCACGGGCAGCATGGTGGTCTTTGTCCAGGGCGTGGCGCGCAAGAGCGACTATCGGCGCTTCCGCGTCCGCTCGGTGCAGGGCGCTGACGATTATGCCATGATGGGCGAGGTGCTGCGGCGGCGCTTTCGCCGCGCGGTGGAGACGGACTTGGCCGAGTTGGCAGGCGAGCCTGGCGCGGATGGTGCCGCCGAAGATACCTGGTCCCTGCTGCCCGACCTGCTCATCGTGGATGGCGGCAAGGGGCAACTCCATGTGGCCACCGACATCCTGCGCGAGTTCGACCTGCTCGAGCGCGTGCCAGTGATCGGGCTGGCCAAAAGGGAGGAAGAGGTCTTTGCCCCGGGGAACCCTGAGCCGATCTTGCTGCCGCGCGACTCAGAGGGACTATTCGTCTTGCAGCGCATCCGCGACGAGGCGCACCGCTTCGCCGTCAGCTATCACCGCAACCTTCGCGATGCGAACACCCTCGTCTCCGAGCTGGAGGCGGTCCCGGGGATCGGACCAAAGCGGCGGCGGGCGCTGATCATGCACTTTGGCTCGGTGGAGGCCATCCGTGAGGCCTCGGCGGAAGAGTTGGCCGCCGTGCCGGGGATGACCCAGCAGGCGGCGGAACAGGTCAAGTCCTTTTTCTAGGGCGGTTGCTGCGAGCGATCGCCGACCATCAGGAGACGGCGCATGTCGTCATCGCCCTGGCAGAAGCGATACGCTTCCAAGCTGCGCACGGCCACCGCGGCCATGAGCCTCATTCGGCGTGGCGACAACTTGTTCGTCAGCGGGGGGCCGTGCTGCCCTGGCGTGCTGCTGGGGGCGCTCCGCGAATGGGCGGAGCGCTGGGACCGCGATGCGCTCCACCTCTATGTTCCCCAGATCGCCCCCTTGGGCCCAGAGGAAAGCCCGGGCTTTCGGGTCATTGCCCTGGGCCCCTTGGGTGACGCGCCCAGGGGCGACGCGGTGCCGGCCAGCACCTGGCGCCTCGCGCGGCTTTTTGCGGAAGGCGCGATCCCCCTGGATGTGGCGCTGGTGCAGGTGACGCCGCCCGATGCCCATGGTTTCTGCAGCCTGGGCCCTGGCGTGGATGTCGCCCGCGCCGCCGCCGAGCACGCGCGCCAGGTGATCGCCGAGGTGAACGCCCAACTGCCGTGGACCTGGGGCGATAGCGTCATCCACGTGGATCGCCTCGCGGCGATGGTGGAGCACGACGCCCCCCTGCCCGAGTACCCTGCGCCGGCGGTCGACGAAACGGCGCGACGGATCGCCCGCTACCTTGCCCGGCTGATCCCCGATGAGGCGACGCTGCAGGCGGGCGCCGGCCCGATCTCGGCGGCGCTCATGAGCGAGTTGGGGGCCAAGCGCGACCTGGGCCTGCACACCGATGTCCTCACCGAAGGGATGCTGGACCTGATCGAGTCGGGAGCCATCACCAATCGCGCCAAATCCCAGCATGTCGGCAAGGCCGTCTGCAGCAGGTGCCTGGGAACGCGCCGCCTGTACGAGTACATCCACGATAACCCCCTCATCGAGTTCCGCCCGGCCCACGAGCTGGGCGACCCGGAGTCCATTCGGCGTAACCATCGGATGGTGGCGATCAACGAGGCGCTATGGGTGGCGCTGGACGGGACGGCGTGCGTGGCGCAAAGAGGCGAGGCGCGCCAGGCGCTCGACGATCCCTCGGGATACCCGCAGGGCGCGGCCGGATCGCCCGAGGGTTGCTCGGTGGTGGCCCTCCCCTCGCGCGCGGAGGACGGCGCCTCGCGCATCTTGCCGCACCTTCCCCCTGACGCGGTGGGCGTGGTCCCCGGCGATCACATCCATCATATCGTCACCGAGCACGGCGTCGCCGATCTCTATGGGCGCACGCGGGCCGAGCGCGCCCTGGAGCTGGTCAGCGTCGCGGCGCCCGAGCATCGCGAGGAGTTGCTGAAGGAGGCCATTCGCCTGGGGTCCGTGCCCGCTGAGGCCAGGCTGCCCATCGGCGAATACCCCCACGAGTTGGAAACCGTGATGGAGCTGGATGATGGACTGCCGGTGCGCGTGCGCCCGGTCAGGCTATCGGATCAGCGGCTGCTTCGCGCGTTCTTTTATGCCATCTCGGAGCAATCGCTCTATTACCGTTTCTTTCGCGTGCCCAAGACCGTGCCGCCCGAGCTGGTGCAGCGCTCCGAGCGAATCGACTATGAGCACGAGCTGACCCTGCTGGGGCTGCTCCAGGAGGGGCCGCGGACGCAAGTCATCGCCGTCAGCCGCTATGTGGTGGACCCGGCGACCCAGGTGGCCGACGTGGCGCTGCTGGTCCGCGACGATTATCAGCGCCAAGGTCTCGGCTCACAGATGCTCATCTATATCGGCCTGGCCGCCCAACGACGCGGCTGCGTTGGTTTGAAAGCGGATATCCTCACCAGCAACACGCGCGCCCTGGGGATGCTTCGCAAGAGCGGGTATGCTGTGGAGACGCAATTGCACGAAGGCTATTATACCATCTCGTACCGCTTTCCTTGCCCCGCGCCCAAGCAGGATGCCCCAGCTCTGAGCCAAGGCTCTGCCCTCGTTAGGTAACACGCGCCTATCCTGCGGCGATCAATGCTTCCGGCCTGCTGGGTAAGGGAATTGGCCTTTATCCAGCTTGTGGTATATGATTGTATATAGTTGCTCAGTGATCACGCGCGGGGACACCACGTTCCGATCCATGATTCCACGCGTCGTTTGCCCCAACGAGCGGAGGAGGATAGTCATGATGGACCATCGAGTGCAAGCTGTATGCATGAGGGGGATTGGAGGGGGGCTCCTTGCGCTGTTGTTGCTGATTGCCCTCACACCAGGAGTCGCGCTGGCGCAGGGAACTGCCCAAATCTCCGGCGGGGTCTGGCTGGACCTGGACGCCAACGGAATACGGGGTTCAGATGAGCCGGGCCTGGCCGGGGTGGGAGTTCGCCTGACGGACCTCGCATCCATCACGCTGACCGCGGTGACCGATGCCGGCGGGCACTATAGCTTCTCCGGGCTGTTGCCTGCCGCCTATGTGGTGTCCGTAAATCCCGCGACGCTGCCCACGGACGCGGTGCCCACGTTCGACGTGGACGGCGGGCTGGATGCGCGGGCGGTGGTCACGCCCACAGCCGGCAGCACGCTGGGTAACATCAACTTTGGCTTTGTCTCCACGCGGGCCTTGGTCTCGGCCAGCGCCTGGCACTTTGGGTATCTCTGCCCGGGGTGGGGCCAACGCTATACCATCGTGGTGCGCAACGACAGCAGCATCCTCGCGCCGAACGTGGTGGTGCGGGCCACCGTGCCCGAGCTTTTGCGCTACTCCGACACCAACTATCCCGACGGCACGCCCACGGGAGGTAGCTATAACCCCACGCTGCGCCAGGTGTCCTGGTCGCTGGGCGATCTGGCGCCGGGGGCGATCCGCCAGGTTACGCTCCACGCGTACATCGTGACCAGCGCGCCGCCCAGCGGGGTGGTGGATCTGCGGATCATCGTGGAGAGCGCGGGTCAGCGCTTCTCGGCAACCACCGCCACCTTTGCCTACGAGTGTGTGCTCCCCACCGCCACGCAGACTCTGACGCCCACGCGGTCGGCCACGCCGTCAGCGACGACGCCGGTGGATACGCCCACCAACACCCACACGCCCACGGCGACCTTGCCAGGCGACACGCCCACCAACACCCATACTCCCACAGCGACGATGCCGGGCGACACGCCGACTAACACCTATACGCTCACGGCGACTTTGCCGGGCGACACGCCCACCAACACCCATACGCCCACGGCGACTTTGCCGGGCGACACGCCCACCAACACCCATACCCCCACGGCGACGATGCCGGGGGACACGCCGACCAACACCTATACGCCCACGGCGACGATGCCGGGGGACACGCCGACCAGTACCTATACACCGACTCCAACGACGCCGGGCGACACGCCGACCAACACCCACACGCCCACAGCGACGCTGCCGGGCGACACGCCGACCAATACCCCCACGCCCACAGCGACGCTGCCGGGCGACACGCCGACCAATACCCCCACGCCCACGCCCACACTGCCGGGCGACACGCCGACCAACACCCATACGCCGACGCCCACGGTGCCCGTGGATACCGTAACGCCGACATCCACGCCGACGGCGACGCAGCCGCCGACGCCAACACCGCTGCCGCGGCGCATCTGCCAGGCTTCGCACCCGGAGGGTGTCATCCTCTATCGCGTGGAGGGGTCCGAGCTCTTCCAGCCCTATGGCGGCAGCCAGGCGCACCTCGCGCCCTTGCAGATCATTCCGGCGCCCCCCGCGCCGGCGGGCTGGAATCTGCCCGATTATGTCCCTGGCGAGGGCTGGCGGCCGGCGGACGCGGTCATGTGGGACGCCTGGGACTATGGCGGCTGGGCCATTCGCCCGCCGGGCGCTGACATCCTGGGCCTAAAGATCGATGGCGTGCAAGACGCCGTGGATGGCACGACGCACTTGCTGCGCAGCCAGGTGACCTTGCACACGCCAGCCGCTGGCTGGCGCGTGACCAGCGTCCAGATCCAGACCTGGAGCGACAACAAGGCAGCCTGGTATTGGGATGGCAAGCTCGTCCGCACCGACCTGCAGGGGCCGATCGGCTGGCTGGAGCTCTTCCCCGCCCACGTGAAGGAGCTGGGCGGCTCCTATACGTTGGCCATCCAGAACAGCAACGACTATCAGCGCGCGCCCAACCCGCACGGCACCGCCTGGGAGATCTGCACCACTTGGGAGTGGGGGCCAGCGGACTGGTATCTCCCGCTCATTCTGCGGACCTTGCCTTAACCAGCGATTCTAGCCAAACGAACAAGGGGATCGGGCGCAAGCCCGGTCCCCTTCCTCTGTTGATGGAGAAGCGCCTTTTGGGGCTTACCAGCGATTGCGATGCACCCGCGCCTCGTCGTACTGGGTGCGCGGTTCTTTTTCCTCGCCCGGGTATCCGATCGAGATGACGTTGAGGATGCCCATGCTATCGGGGATGCCCAACGCCGCAGCCACGGCGGCGCGGCGCTCCGCATTTGGCTCCACGCCCAGCCATACCGCGCCCAGGCCCAGCGACGTCGCCGCCAGCAGCAGGTTCTCCGTCGCCGCCGAGCAATCCTGTACCCAGTGCCGCTCCGAGATCTGCGGATCGCCGCAGACGACGATGGCCAGGGCCGCCTGAGGCAGCATCTTGCCAAAAGGCAGCGCCTCGGCCAGGGCGCGCAGGCTGGCCGGCTCGCTCACCACCACGAAATGCCACGGCTTGCGGTTGGAGGCGGAAGGCGCGGCCATGGCCGCCTCCAGCAATTTGCGAATCTGCTCGTCGCCGACGGCCCCGGGCTTGTACTGCCGGATGCTTCGCCGGGCAAAGATGGTTTCCATCATGTTCTTGCCTCCTTGTCTGGCTGCTTATGGTGCTTGGCTCTGCGCTATAGCTTGGCCTGCCACTTGTCTGCCCAAACCAGCTCGTTGGGCGTGCCCTTGAACGCGGACTCGCCCATGATCTTGTCGATCACTTGCTGGATGATCTCGGGGTTGTTGTGGTAGGCGTTGATGTAGCACTTGACCATGGTGACGTCGTGAAGGTGGGTGGTGTAGTTGAGCGACACAAAGACCGTCGGCACCTCGTGCACGTACCAGGGGCAGTCGCTGCTCATGGGCGTCTTCCAGCGGATGCGATAGTTGTTCTCCGCGGCATAGCCGACGATATCGCCGAATATCAGCGCCGCATCCACCTCCTGGCGGTACTTGAGCGTGCTTCCCTTGACGCGGCTGGCCCCATCGTTCACCGTCACCTCAAAGCCGCGGCGCTGCAGCTCGGCGACGATGGTCTCCAGTGTCTTGGAGCCCGCCGCCATGATCCCACCGACCTCGCCCTGGAGGTAATAGAGGCGAATGCGCTTGTGCGTCTCGGGGCGGATGGGAAGCTGGTCGAAGGTGTTCTTGACCAGCGTGATCCCCTTGTCCGCGGCCTCGGCGCGCATCCGCCGGTGCTCCTCGCAGCCGACGACCTCCAGCTCCTTGGCGGTCTTGAGCAGGGTGCCAGCCGCCTTCTTCTCGTGCAGGTTGAGCTTGGCCTTTAGCCCCAAGATCCGCCGCAGCGCGTCAGTCATCCGCTCCTCGGTGATGACGCCCTTCTTGTACCCGTCTAGCATGAACTGATAGTCTTCGTCCATGTCGTTGAAAAAGAGGAACATGTCGCAACCGGCGGCGATGGCGCCCGGCACATAGTCCTCCCGCCGCATCGCCGAGGACATGCCCAGCATGTGGCTGGCGTCGGTGATGACCATGCCGTTAAAGCCCAATTGCCCCTTCAGCAGGCCCATGAGCAATTCCTCCGACAGGGTCGCCGGGAGGAGGTCCTTATCCGCCAGCTGGGGGTTCAGTTTTTTCTGGTAGGCCGGGAGCACGAAATGCCCCGCCATGACCATCTCGACGCCGCGGTCGATGTGGTTCCGGTAGACGCGCCCGTACGAGTTGTCCCATTCTTCCACGGATAGCTCGTTCACCCCCAACACCAGGTGGTGATCGCGCTCCTCGCTGCCGTCGCCGGGGAAATGCTTGATGCAGCGGATCGTCTCGCCCTCGGCGACCAGCCCGTCCAGGTAGGCGTTGGTGTACTTGATGACGTCGTCGGCGGTGGTCCCGTAGGCCCGCGTGTTGACGATGGTGTTCCGCCAGTTGAACAGGATGTCGACGCAGGGGTCAAAGTTGACGTTGACGCCCAAGGCGCGCCCTTCCCGGCCCGAGACCAGCCCCACGTTGTAGGCGACGGTGGTGTCGCGGGTGGCCTCCACCTGGGCGGCCGAGGCGATGTAGGTCCCGTCGGCGCAGGCGCCGTTGCCGCCGGAGTCGCAGTTGGCCGCGATGAGCAGCGGGATCTTGGACTCGGTTTGCAGCTCGTTCAGCAGCGCCTGGACCTGGCTCGATTTGCCGCCATGGAAGCGGGCGCCGCCGATGTGGTACTTGCCCAGGATCTCCTTGTTGGTCAGTGCGTTGCCGCTAAAGGCATCCACACCAAAGTGGAACAGGTTCGTGAAGAGCTGTCCGGCCTTTTCCTCCGCGGACATGCCGGCGATCGTCTCCTCGACCCACGTGATCTGCGCGGCGGACAGGTTGTAGGGTTTTGCCCTGAGGTCCACCAGTCTCGGCATCGATAATCCTCCTTTGCCCCGTAGCCATGCTCGGCGTGAAGCGCCCTGCTTTCGCCTATGGAGCGCTGTCCCCTGCTTGCGCCAGGCGCGTTTCCACCTCAGCCAGGGCCACCCCCGCGGTGATGATGCGCGGCGCGAAGCCCAGGCTCGCCCAGAAGCGCTCGCCTTCCTCGTTCCCGCTCACGTAGCGCAGCGTCACTTCCTCGACGCCGCGCGCGGCGAAAAAACGGCACAACTGCGCCACCAGCGCCTTGCCGACGCCCTGGTGACGCCAGCCCTCGGCCACATAGACCCGCCGGATGTGCCCCACCACCGCCGGCCGGACGTCGGGCTGGCGCTCCACTCGCCCGGCGGCCATGGCGACCGGGGCGCCATCCTCGGCGCTGGCGACGAGCAGGAGGTAATCCGGGTCGCGCAGCCAGCCTTGCAGCTCCGCATGCGCGTGTTCCACCGCCGCCGTCGTGGTGCGCCAGGAGGCCGGGTTCCGTTGCGCCATCAGCTCTTGCAGCGCCACGCGCATGGAGGCCATGGCCTCCAGGTCGCCCTCCCTGGCGTGGCGGATGGCCCACCCGCTCATTTGCGCCACTCGGCGGCCCATAGGGCCCCTGCGCCCAACGTGGACATGGTTACCTCCAGACGGGTCTGCTCTGACTTGTCAGCGATTGCGCTCAGTATAGTATGGCCCGTCCGGTGGGTCAAATGTCGCGTTTTTCGGCCTGTTTTGTCGCAGAGCCCGGATAGTGCTATACTTGCCAGCGGCTTTTCCATGCTTAATCGAAGGGGCTGTGCCAACAGCCCGGCGCATCTGGAAAATAAGGAGAGCGGCACAAATGGCGAAGGGCAATTTGGTGGTTGGGCAGGGCGGCGGGCCGACGGCCGTCATCAATAGCAGCCTGGTGGGCGTGATCCACGAGGCGATGGCGAACGACATCTATGCCTCTTTGGGCGAGCGCGGCCCCATCGGCGACATCTATGGCATGGTCCACGGCGTCGAGGGCTTTTTGCAGGGCGATATCATCGACCTGCGCAAGCAATCGCGTTCCGCGCTGGAGACGCTGCGCTACACCCCGGCCTCGGCGCTGGGCACCGCTCGCTACAAGCCCAGCAAGGAAGAGTTCGTCAAGGTCGTGGAAAAGCTCAAGGCGATGAAGATCCGGTACTTTTTCTATATCGGCGGCAACGACTCCGCCAGCATTGTGCGGGGCGTCAATCGCGCGGCCAAAGAGCTGGACTATAACGTGTACGCCATCGCCGTGCCCAAGACGGTGGATAACGACCTGGTGGGCACGGACCATTGCCCCGGCTATGGCAGCGGCGCGCGCTTTGTGGCGGCGGCCATCCGCAACACCGGGCGGGATACCGAGGCCATGGGCAAGTACGGCCCGATCCGCCTGATGGAGATCATGGGGCGCAACGCCGGCTGGCTCACCGCCGCCACCGCCCTGGCCCGCGAAGAGGAGCGGGATGCGCCGCACCTGGTCTATGTGCCCGAGCGGCCGGTCACGGTGGAGCAGGTGGTGGAGGACGTGCGCCGGGTGTACGAAAAGCTGGGCTTTTGCGTGGCGGCCATCAGCGAGGGCACCGTGGACCCCAGCGGCCGCTCCATCGGCGAGGACATCGCGCCCAAAGAGGTGGATGGCTTTGGCCACGTGCGCAAGGGCGGCGTGACGCCGTTCCTGTCCGAGTTGATCAACGCCAAGCTGGGCATCCGCGCCCGCCTGGACAACCCCTATTACCTGCAGCGCTCCTTTGTCGAGATGGCTTCGCCGGTGGATCAGGACGAGGCCTATCGCGTGGGGCGGCAGGCCGTGCGCGCGGCGCTGGCCGGGGCCAAGGGCGTGATGATCACCCTGGAGCGCGAGGCTGGGCCGGAGTACTATTGCAGCACCGGCGTCGTGGACGTGGAAAAGGTGGCCGATCAGGAGAGCAAGATGCCCGCGGACATGATGAACGAGGCGGGCAACTTTCCGACGCAAAAGTTCCTCAACTATGCGCGGCCCCTCATCGGCGGCCCGCTGCCCAAGCTGGCTCGCCTGGAGATGATCCGCGTCTAGGTTTCAAGGCTGAGCATACAAAAAGCCGCGCCCCCAAAAGGGCGCGGCTTTTTTCGTCTGTGCTCAGGTTATCCCTTCCGATATCCCTCCAGGCTCTCGCGATCCGGCAGCACGCCGATCTCCACGCGGAGCTCGACGCGCTCCCCTGGCTCGATGTACCGCAGGATGCCCCGCTCACGGTCCTTGGCGCGCCCCTCCACCCCGCCGCTGGTCGGCTCCAGGCCCAGCACGTAGGTTCCGCGCTCCATCATCTTCCATTGGATCAGGTTGGGGAGTTCAGCCAGGCGGAAGCGGACATAGGCGCCATAGCCCAGCGCCCGGTTCGCCAGCGCGGCCCAGCCGTAGCCGTCGGCGTCGGGTTGGGGCTGGTGGATAAAGACCTGCTCCGGGTAGCGCTCCACTGGCGCCTGGAAACGGTTGTACTCGCGCAAGCCCTTTTTGGCGTCCTCGTCCCGCGGCCGCACCGCCGAGTCCACCCACAGCTCGCTCTCGGGCGACAGGAGCGGGTAACCGAAATTGCAGTGATAGAGGATCTGATAGGGTGCGCGGCCATGGCCCTGGTTCTCGATGGTGTCCGCGATGGCCAGCGCGTTCCCGCCCAGCGTGGCCGAGATGCGCCGGGTCAGCACCAGGTTGGTGCCAAAGACCGAGGCCCAGCGCATCTGCCCCTGCACCCACATGAGGTATTCGTCTCCCAGCCACTCGCCGCCATAGCTGACCCCGCTGGCTGGCGTGTTGGAGAGATCGCCGTGCAACGGCAGCTCCACGCCCTCATCCACGTTGACCGCGCCCACGTTGTCCAGCCCGCAGCCGACCATCAGCCCGCCGTGAAAGGCCCGCAAGAAGCCGGAAAGGCCCTTGGCCTGATAGTACATGGGGTGCCGCTCGCCCACCGCCGAGCGCCAGCCGACCGGCCGCCCGTTGTGCTCGGCCATGCCGATATCCATGCCCCGATCCAGCAGCACGTCAAAGGCCAAGCCGCTGCCGGTGCGGAACTGGGCCACGCGCAGGCCGCGGGCGCACCCGTCATCCAGCGCCAGCAGGCGCACGCCGCCCAACTGGGATACGTCCGAGGCGTATTGCAGCAGCTCGCCCCGGGTCCATGCCTTGCCATAGAGTGTTGCCATCGAGATACCTCCTCATTGATGTTGCTCATCGCATGCGGCCACCTTGCGCCGCGAGCACGTCACTTGCTGCGCAGGTCGGTCCACACCGTGATCAGGCTTCCCGCGATGATCAGCCCGCCGCCCAGCAGTTGGGCCAGGCTGAACGGCTCGCCCAGCCAGAGGACGCCGATCAGCGCGCCAAAGAAGGGCAGCATATTGAAAAAGGCGGTGGCCTTGGCCGGGCCGACCCGCCGCACACCCTCGTTCCAGGCCAGATAGGCCACCACCGACGGGGCGACGCCGATATAGAGCACCGCCAGCAGCACCGGCCAGCTCATCGTCACGGGGCGAGCGGGCAGCTCCCACGCTGCCGCCACCCAGAGCACCGGCAGCGCCAGGCAGGTGGATAGCCAGGTGGCCGACAGCGCGGAGCGCGAGCGCGTCACCACGCGGGTGAGGGCGGAATAGATGCCCCAATCCACCACCGAGGCCAGCACCAGCAAGTCGCCCACATTGTACTGCTGCCGCGCCAGGGCGGCCAGCGAGCCGCCGCTCACGACGATCGCCACGCCCACCAGCGAGATGACCCCGCCGACGACGGCCCGCCGGGTGAAGCGCTCGCCCAACGTTAGCGCCGCCACCAGGCCGATGATCAGCGGCCCCGTGCCGTGGATGAGCGAGCCGTTGGTGGCGGTGGTGTAGCGCAGCCCGCTATAGAGCAGGCTGCCAAAGCCGAATACGCCGGTGAGCCCCATGCCCAGGATGGGGAGCCACTGGCGGCCCAGCTTGCGCTCCTCCAGCGGCAGGCGCAGCCCCACGATCGTCAAGATGACCGCCGCGATGGTGAAACGCGCGGCGGTGAGGGTGAAGGAGCCGATATCGTCGCGCAACAGGCGTCCCAGCGCGAAATTGCTGGCCCACAAGAGCGCGGCCAGGTTCACCAGGGCGTAGGCGACGCGGGGGGTGTTGCGGGTCATGCCAGCGGCCTGCGGTGCTTGAGGAACGTGCCGTTCTGGTACTCCTCGAAGGCGAGGCGCAGCTCTTGCTCGGTGTTCATCACGATGGGCCCGCGCCAGGCCACCGGCTCGCCGATGGGCTGGCCCGAGATGAGCAGGAAGCGCACCCCTGGCTCGCCCGCCGCCACCGTCAGCTCGTCGCCATCCCCGTACAGGGCCAGCATCTCGGCGCCGATTGCGGAATCCTGGCCGGGGTCAAAACGCCCCTCGCCGGCGATGGCATAGGCAAAGGCGGTATAGCCCCTCGGCACGCGATGCGTCCAGGTTCCGCCCGCCGGTATCTGCACATCCAGGTACTCGGGGTCGGTGATGATGTCGCGCACCGGCCCGCGCACGCCATGGACCTCTCCGCAGATGACCCGTACGGCGACGCCGCCCTCCAGCGTCACCAGCGGGATCTGCTGGCTGCTCACGTCGCGATAGCGCGGCTCCATCATTTTCTGCGCGGCGGGCAGGTTGGCCCAGAGCTGAAAGCCCCACATCAGCCCGTCCGGCTGCCCCTTGGGCATCTCCTGGTGGACGATGCCGCTGCCGGCGGTCATCCACTGCACGTCCCCGGCGCGGATCACGCCCTGGTTGCCCATGCTATCGCCGTGCTCCACCTCGCCGTGCAGGACATAGGTGATGGTCTCGATGCCGCGGTGGGGATGCCAGGGAAAGCCCAGGATATAGTCAGCGGGGCGGTAGCCGTGGAAATCGTCCATCATCAGAAAGGGGTCGAAGCGCGGCGACGCGGGATAGCCAAAGACGCGCTTCAGGCGCACCCCGGCCCCCTCGATCGTCGGCTTGGCCCGCAGCACTTGGCGAACCGTTCTCGTGGTGTTCATGGCGCTTTCTCCTCACGCAGGGGATTCTCGGTATCCTCCAGCCAATGCATCGGATTGTCCCCGATATATTGCTGCACGGCGCGCAGCTCGCGCTCGTTGCGGATGATGCGCTCCCAGTAGTTGCGCTGCCAAACAGGTGTCCCCGGCGAATGTCGTACCTGGTTGATTCGCCGCGCCGACACGGATTTGAAATTGCCCAGGATGGCTCCCAATGATCCCGCCGCCAGCCGCGGATTGTCGTTATGTTGTAGGGGCGAGGCATTCCCAGCGAAGCCATTCGCAGAGCGAGGTGATTCTTCAGAACCATCGCCTCGGTTAGCGACAGACCTATCTGGGAATGCCTCGCCCCTACCGTCGTCATCGGCGATCCAGATGATGCCGTGGACATGGTTTGGCATGACCACCCATTCGCCCAGCGCCACGCGCGGGAAATGCCGCGGGATGTCCTGCCATGCGGTTTCTGCGACGCCCCGTAGTACCGGATCATCGAATAGCATCTCCCGCCCATGCGTCACGATGGTCACGAAATACGCCCCTGCTGAGGTATAGTCCCAGTGCGGCCGGCGGATGGAGCGCCGGTGGTGTTTGTCGGGATCGTAGCGCATCCTTTCTCCCGCACGGAATCCGGTAGGGGTGAGGCATTCCCAGTCGAGCCTGTCTACACCTCTGGCCTGCCGCTGACGAAACGCCTTTCTCCAAGAGAGGCAATGCTAGGAATGCCTCACCCCTACACCAACTTGCTCAACCCTCGCTCCTGTGGGCCGTGAATATCGGGAAAGCATCCCGCCATTCTTCCCAATAGGACGACGAGGTAGCAGCAAGACTGGAAGCAAATGAAGTCACAAAGCTCTGGTTCAGAGAGCGCCTTCCCGACGGCATAGCCCAAGTCACCCGACCCAAGATCGACTAGATTGAACCGAGATCCGATTGGATCACCATGCACTACATGGTTAAACGTCTCACAGATCTGCTTGGCTTGATCGATGTCTGCTCTACCATGCATGGTCGCGAGCATCGTTGCTAGACTCGGCCGCTCGCGATACCGCCAGCCTTCCTGCCACAGGCATATTTCCTCGGGATGCTCATGCAGATACGAAATAACAGCAGCGCGCTCGATCAAGGGGCGCATGAGAACAACAGCCGCAAACAAGTACCCCTGCCGAACAAGCTCTCGAATGCTGAGGGCAAGGTTGATGCCTTGTGGGATGATCTGACAAGCTGCTTTCTGGAGATCGGTGAGGGCGTGCGCGTGTTCATGCGTGAAAGCCGCTACCTCAGCGTTAGCCTCCAGACAAGACAAGATCACCTGGTCAAAACCGAAGACCGACTGCCTGCCTGAATACGGCTCGTCATCCGGTGTGAAGACTGCCTGACACTGAGATAAGCGCATGGACACTTCCCTCCTGTGCACCAATAAAATGATAGCTGCTTACCTCGCCCACGACCGCTAGCTGATCAGCGTGACAGATTGAGCTTTCACCCTCTCAAGGAAAAGCTCACGACTTCCATCTTGCGCAGAACCCAGCACAACTAGGTTAATCGCGAGATATCCAACAAGATCGTCTCATCCCGCCGCATATACCACCTCAGCTGTGCCCAAGATCTCCCGGCGACGCAGCGGGTTGTGGCTGCGCTCCACCGCGCGCCGGGTCAAAAGGTCTACGGGGCGACCCAGTAGCTCGGCCAACTCGTGCTCCATACGCAGGTGATCCAGCAAGCTCCAGTCAGCCTCCGGCGCAAAAGCAACGAGCACATCCACGTCGCTTCCTGGGCCAAAATCATCGCGCAGCACTGACCCAAACAGTGCCAGCTCGGTGATCTGCCAGCGCCGGCAGAATCTAGCGATCAGCTCTTCCGAGATATCAATCTTTTTGATCATGTTCATGCTCTCGATTGGACACCTGCCCGCATTATACCACAATCCGCCGCCGCGGGGGCCATAAACGCAACGATCCCAGAAAGCGGCATGCCGCCTCCTGGGATCGTCCGAACGATCCGGTTGTCCTCGCCGATCTACGCCAGCAACAGCATCGGCTTTTCCACCAACTGCTTGATCCGCTGCATGAACCGTGCCGCGGGGGCGCCGTCCACCAGCCGGTGGTCGAAGGTCAGGCTCAGCCACATCATGGAGCGGATGGCGAGCTGCCCGTCCACCACGGCGGGGCGCTGGGCGATGCGCCCCACGCCCAGGATCGCCGCCTCGGGCTGGTTGATGATCGGCGTGAAGGCATCCACCTCGTACATCCCCAGGTTGGTGATGGTAAAGGTGCCGCCGAGCAGGTCGTCGGCGAGCGACTTGCCCTCGCGGGCCCGCTGCACCAGCGCGCGCAGCTCCACCGCCACCTCGCGCAGGGTGCGGGCGTCGGCGTTGCGGATCACGGGGACCAGCAGGCCGCGCTCGGCGTCCACGGCCACGCCCACATGCACCTCGGGCAACTGGCGGATCTCGGCCTTGCCGCCCTCCTCCACCAGCCGCGCGTTCATGTAGGGGAACTCGCGCAGCGCCTTGGCCGCCACCTTGACCAGCAGGTCGTTGTAGCCGATATTGAAGCCGAGCTCCTGGGCCAGCGCGGCTTTCAGCTCCTCGCGGACGGCCACCAGCGTCGTGGCGTCTGCCTCCATGGTGAGCGTCACCGGCGCGGTGGTGAGGTGGCTCCCCGCCATGCGCCGGGCGATGATGCCGCGCAGGCCAGTGAGCGGCACGGCGGCGGCCGGGGCCACCGGGGCGGCGGCGGGCTGCGCCGCGGCGGGCGGCTGCACGGTGACCGCGGGCTGGGGCTTGGCCGCCATCTGGGATGGCGCTGCCAGCGCGCGCTCCACGTCGGCGGCCTCGATGCGCCCCTCGACGCCGGCGATGGTCCGCAGGTCCAGGCCGGCCTCGGCGGCCAGCTTGCGGGCCAGCGGCGTGGCCTTGGGCTGCGACGCCAGCCAGCTCAGCACATCCCGCTCCTCGATGCGGCCCTCGGGTCCGGTTCCGGTCACCCACTGAAGCTCCACGCCCTCCTCGGCGGCGCGCTTGCGGGCGCGCGGCGAGGCAAAGAGGCGGCCCGGGGCGGCAGGCGTCGCTTCCGCCGCGGCGGCCATCGGCTCGGCGGGCGCTGCGGCCTTGGCCTCCGCGGGTTGGGCAGCGGCGGGCGCGCCGCCGGGGACGTAGGACGAGATGTCCTCGCCGGGCTCGCCGATGAGCGCCAGCACCGTCAACACGGGCAGGTTGGACCCCGCGCCGTGCAAGATCTTGAGCAGCGTGCCGCTGCGCGAGGCCTCGACGTCCTGCGCGGCCTTGTACGATTCGACTTGAAAGAGCGGCTCGCCGCGCTTGACGGAATCGCCTTCCTTCTTGTACCACTCGAGGATGGTGCCCTCTTCCAGGGTCTCGCCCAGCTTGGGCAGGATCACTTCATACGCCATGATGCCCCCCTACCGCAGCACTTGACGGATCGCCGCGATGATCGAGGCGGTGGTGGGCACCGCCACGTCCTCCAACGTCTCGGCCATGGGCACCGGCACGTCCAGCGCGGTGACGCGGGCCATGGGCGCGTCCAGCCAGTCAAAGGCGACCTCGTTGATCAGCGTAAAGAGCTCGCTGACAAAGTTGCCGGTCTTGTACCCCTCGGAGACGCCCACGATGCGCCCGGTCTTTTTCACCGACTGGACGATGGTGTCCAGGTCCAGCGGCTTGAGGGTGCGCGGGTCGATGACCTCCACGCTGATGCCCTCTTTGGCCAGGGCCTCGGCGGCCTCCAGCGCGCGATACACCATGCGCGAATAGGCCACCACGGTGACGTCCGTGCCCTCGCGCTTGATATCGGCCACGCCGAAGGGGATGACGTAATCCTCTTCGGGCACGGGCCCCTTCTGGTTATAGAGCATCTTGTGCTCGATGAACATCACCGGGTTGTTGTCGCGGATGGCGGCCTTGAGCAGGCCCTTGGCGTCATAGGGCGTGGCGGGCATGGCCACATAGATGCCCGGGAAGTGCAGCCACAGCGCCTCCAGGCTCTGCGAGTGGTGGGCGGCGATGGAGCGGCCGGCCCCGCCCTCGGTGCGGACCACCAGGGGCACCATGGTCTTGCCGCCAAACATGTAGCGGTTCTTGGCCCCCTGGTTGGCGAGCTGGTCCATGGCCAGCGGGGTAAAGTCCACGTACATGATCTCGGCCACCGGCCTCATTCCCGCCATGGCCGCGCCCACAGCGCTGCCGGCGATGGTGGCCTCCGAGATGGGGGTGTCGCGCACGCGCTCGGGGCCGAACTCGTTAAAGAGCCCCTTGGTCGCGCCATAGGCGCCGCCATAGAGCCCCACATCCTCGCCCATGATGAACACGCGCTCGTCGCGCTTCATCTCTTCGCGCATCGCTTCCACCAGCGCCTGCCCATAGGTGACCTCGCGCACCTTTTCGCCCTTGCGCACCCGCCCCCGGAGCTGGCGCTCCTTCTCTATATCCGCGGCGGTAAAGATGGACGGCGCATAAACGTCCTGCTCCACCTCTTCGGGCGCCGGGAACGGCGAGCCCAGGGCGAAATCCACCGAGGCGCCGATGGCTTTTTCCGCGGCGGACTCGACGGCGTCCAGCTCTTCCCTGGTGGCGATCCCTGCCTCGACCATAAAGTCGCGCAGCGCCTCGATGGAATCCTTGGCGTGCCAGTCGGCCTCCTCCTCCTTGGTGCGGTACGCCCGCGGGTCGGAGCGGGAATGGCCGTAATAGCGGTAGGTCTTGCACTCGATGAGTGAGGGGCCCTCGCCGCGGCGGGCGCGCTCCACCGCCTCCGAGATGGCCGCCCGCACGGCCAGCACGTTCATGCCGTCCACCACCTGGCCAGGGATGCCATAGGCGCAGGCCCGATCGGCGATGTCCAGCTTGGCGGAGGCGCAGCGGAAGGGCACGGACATGCCATAGAGGTTATTCTCCACGATATAGACCACCGGCAGGCACCAGGTGGAGGCCAGGTTCAGCGCCTCGTGAAAGTTGCCGGTGTTGGAGGCGCCGTCGCCAAAGAAGCAGAGCACGACGCGGTCCTCTTTGCGCATCTGGATGGCGATGGCCGCGCCGGTGGCCACGGGGATATTGCCGCCGACGATGCCCGTCGCGCCGAGGTTGCCGCGTTCCACGTCGGCGATGTGCATCGAGCCGCCGCGCCCTTTGCAGTAGCCCGTCGACCGGCCGCACAGCTCGGCCATCATCTTGTTCAGGTGCTCCTGCTTGGCCTCCACGCCCGGCGTCAGGCTGTCGCCGCGGGCATGGCAGTGCCCATGGCCGCGGTGGGTGCTGGTGATCAGGTCGTCGTCGCGGATGGCGCTGACCGCGCCCACCGCCACGGCCTCTTGCCCGGCATAAAGGTGCGAAGCGCCCTTGATCTTGTTCTGCCCCAGCAGGTCATACACCGTGTCCTCAAAGATGCGGATCTCCCACATTTGGCGCAGCCAGGTGAGCATCTCTGCCTTGGAGGGCTCTTGCTCCTGATATTGATCTCGAAACTCGGCGAACCTCTTTTGATCCATCTCGTCCTCGATTCTATTCCGATGTGGTCAAGCTCGAATAGCGCGCATACGGCCCTTCCCACCGCTCGGGGTGTTGCGGCTCGTAGGTGGTCACGTCAAAGGAGCGCCGCACCACCTCGCGCCCCTCCTCCAATGTCGCGATATCGCCGCAGGCCAGGGCCTGCATCAGGATATTGCCGATGGCGGTGGCCTCGAACGGCCCCGCGGTGACGGGGCGGCCGGTCGCGTCGGCGGTGAACTGGCTTAATAGCTTGTCGCGGGCGCCGCCGCCGACGATGTTGATGGATTCCACCCGGCGGCCGGTGGCCTTTTCCAGGCTCTCCACCGCCCAGCGGTATTTGAAGGCCAGGCTCTCCATCACGCAGCGGATGATCGCCCCCTCACCTTGCGGGACGGGCTGGCCGGTGCGCTGGCAGTATTCCTGGATACGGGCCGGCATATCGCCGGGCCGCAAGAAGGCGCCGTCGTTGGGCTCGATGAGCGCGACAAAGGGCGCGCTCTTGGCGGCCAGGTCGTCCAGTTCGTCATAGGTGAACTGCCGGCCCTCCCGCGCCCAGGCCCGGCGGCATTCCTGCACCAGCCACAGGCCCATGATGTTCTTGAGGAAGCGGAAGGTGCCGCAGACGCCGCCCTCGTTGGTAAAGTTGTAGGTGAGGCTTTCGGCCGTGATGATCGGCTCGGCCACCTCCGCGCCCACCAGCGACCACGTCCCCGAGCTGATGTAGGCATAGTTCTTTCCGCGGGCCGGGACGGCGGCCACCGCCGAGCCGGTATCGTGGCAGGCCGGCGCGATTACCCGCACCTCGCCCAATCCGGTCTCCTCCCGCACCGCCGGGTGCAGTGGCCCGAGCACGGTGCCCGGCTCCACGATCTCGCCTAAAAAGTGGGTGGGGATGCCCAGCTTGTGCAATAGCTCGGCGGACCAGCCTTTCTTGCGGGGATCGTAGAACTGGGTGGTGGTGGCGTCGGTGAACTCGCAGACCTTGCGCCCCGTCAGCCAATAGTTGAGCAGGTCGGGGATCATGAGCAGGCGGTCGGCCAGGTCCAGCGACCGCGGGCCAGCACGAAGACCGAGGCCAGCAGGCTGACGGCCATCCCGACCGCGAGAACCCAGCGCAGGGAGTAGGCCGTGTCGGTGAAGATCTGTCCCCACGCGAAGCCCTCGAGGTCCCCGCCGAGGCGGCCCGGGAGCAGCAGGATCGTGAGCAGGAAGGCGTTGACGACGACGGACAGTATGCCGTCACCCCAGGACACCTGTCGGCGCTGCGGCTCCGGCAGGCCGGCCGGGTCCCAGTCGTCGGGGCCGCCGAACACCTCCAGCACCTCGGCCTCGCCCCCCGTGCGCTCGGCGATCGCGAACCCGAGGGTGACCCAGAAGGCCACCATGAGCGCGGAGTAGAGGACGCCGTTGACCACGCCGCCCAGCACCTCGAGCGGCGGGTCCCGGTCGATCACCCCTACGACGAGCATGATCGCGCCGACGAGGGCCGGCACCCACATCAGCAGCGCCTTGAGGGTGCGCAGCCACGCGGGATAGAGGCGCGGCCCGATGAGCGACCGACCCTCCCCGCGGTAGTTGTCGGCGAGCGCAATCGGGTGGCCGAGCTCGAGGAGCGCCTGCCGCTCGGCCTCGGCCGGATCCATGCCCTCGGGGCTGGCAGCGACGGTGTCCTCGATGGTGCCGCGTAGCTCCTCGGCGATGTCGGCGCGCTGCGCCTCGGGCAGCTGCGAGGTGACGGCGTGGACGTAGCGGTCGGTCAGTGAGCTCATGAGATTCCCCTGGTCAGTGTCTGTAGTGCGGTGTTGAGGGCGCTCCACTCCTTCGTGAGCGCGGCGAGGACGGCGCGTCCCTCGTCGGTGAGGGAGTAGAACTTGCGCGGCCGGCTCTCGTCGGTGTTCCACTCGCTCACCAGCAGCCCCTGTTTCTCCAGGCGCCGCAGCAGCGGGTAGAGCGTGTTGCCCTCCACCTCGATCCCGGCGTCCGCCAGGTGCTCGAGCAGGGCGTAGCCGTAGCGCGGCTCCCCCAGGCTGGCGAGCGCGGCCAGGACGACGGTGCCCCGTCGGATCTCCTGGCCGTGCGCGGCCAACGTCTCGTCGATGTCCATGCAGACACGATAGTGTGTATCACACAGTATTGTCAAACACACATCACCGTCTCGTGACACCCGCTAGGTTCGAATTGTGCGTGCCGCCGTGAACACCCGCTACGGACCGCCCGAGGTCGTCACCGTCACCGACGTCCCCGTCCCCGAGCCGGGCGAGGGGGAGCTCCTGGTCCGGGTGGACGCAACCACCGTCAACCGGACCGACTGCGCCTACCGCGCCGCCCGACCGTTCATCATGCGCGCGCTCACCGGCCTGCGCCGGCCGAAGCGGACGATCCTGGGCACCGAGTTCGCCGGCGAGGTGGTCGGGACCGGTGACCTGGTCGACAGGTTCGCCGTGGGAGACCGGGTCTTCGGCTACTGCGAGGGCCGCTTCGGTGCCCACGCGGAGTATGTCGTGGTGCACCAGACCTCCTCCGTCGCCACCGTGCCCGCCGGGGTCAGTCAGCAGGAGGCCGCTGCCTCCACCGAGGGCTTCCACTACGCGCGGTCGGCGATCATCCGGGCGGGGGTCAAGCCCGGCGACGACGTCCTCGTCTACGGAGCCACCGGCGGGATCGGCTCGGCCGCCGTGCAGCAGCTGGCGGCCATGGACGTCACGGTGACCGCGGTGTGCGCCGGCGAGCACCTGGAGCTGGTGCGGGGGCTGGGTCCCGACCAGGTCGTGGACTACCAGACCGAGGACTTCACCGCGCTCCCCCAGCGGTTCGACCTCGTCTTCGACGCCGTCGGCAAGAGCACCTTCGGCGCCTGCCGCCGGCTGCTGCGACCAGACGGGGTCTACGTCTCCTCCGAGCTCGGTCCCGGCGCGCAGAACCTGCCGCTGTCGCTCCTCGGGACCGTGCGGCGCGGCCGCCAGCGGGTGGTCTTCCCCTTCCCCGAGGACAACCAGGCGGTCGTGGAGGAGATCCGCGACCACCTCGCTGCGGGCACCTACCGCCCGCTCATCGACCGCACCTACCCGCTCGAGGACATCGTCGCGGCGCACCGCTACGTCGAGACCGGGCAGAAGCTCGGCAACGTCATCATCACCGTGTCCGGCTGACCCGCCCCTCCCGCCCGGTGGCACACGCACGCCCGCAGCCCTAGCGTCGAGGAGTCGGGCCGCCCGCCCCGGCCGGCCCGGGAGAGGACGTCATGGCGACGTGTGAGGTGTGCGGCAACGACTACGACAAGAGCTTCGAGGTGATCGCCGCCGGCAGCACGCACGTGTTCGACAGCTTCGAGTGCGCGATCCACCGGATGGCACCGATCTGCGAGCACTGCGGCTGCAAGGTGATCGGTCATGGCACCGAGGTGGACGGGCGCTTCTACTGCTGCGCCCACTGCGCGAAGCAGAGCGAGGGTGACGTCCCGGTCGACGACCGCGCCGGCTGACACCGGCACAATGGGGGCATGACCTACGAGATCCTCCTCTACCCCCGCACGCCCGGACAGGACTGGGTCGAGGTCCTCGCCGCCGACGACGCCGACGGGCCGGAGATGGACCTGACCAGCCTCAACCGAGGGGTCGCCACGTTCCGCCGGGTCGAGGCCAGTCTGCGCGAGCAGCTCGCCGAGCCGGTGCGGACCTGGGTCGCCGAGGAGCTCGACGGGGACGTCCTCGGCCAGCTCCAGACGAGGGACAGCAGTTTGCGGGTCGACCTCTACGACCGCTCCGCCTCGGTCTCCGTGCCCATTGCGTCTGTGTCCGCACCCATCGACGCCCTGGAGGCTCCGGTTCAGGACCTGGTGCGTCGGGCGGTGGAGATCGTCGCCGCCGAGACCGGCTACGAGGCCTACGACCCGCAGCGGGGCGACACCTTCGACGGCAGCTTCGACGACGTGGCCGCGCAGGCAGCGCCCTCCCGGGCCAGCGACCACGACGACCTCTGGGCCGATGAGACCTCCATCGCGCCAGAGGACGAGGGCGCAGACGACGAGGACGAGGAGGCCGCTCTGGACCCTCGGGCTGAGCGCGCCCGCCTCATCCAGGAGCGACGCCAGCAGCTCCTGGAGGAGCGCAACACCCCTTCGGCCCTGCGACGTCGGGCCTGGTTCTACATCGTCTTCGGCGTGCTCCTCACCGCCATCGGCCTGATGCGCCGCGCCGACGGCCAGACCGACCTGCTCACCTGGCTGTTCCTTGGGTTCGGGGCGTTTGAGCTGGTCGGTGCGTACCTCCTGTTCTCGCAGGCGAAGCGCGCGCAGACTCCCCAGGACGCCCAGGAGGGCGGTGCGGAGCAGCCCTCCGGCTCGGTCGACGACGGCCCGGAGGACACGACCCAGCGTTGAGCCTGAGTGGGTGGGTTGACCCATGCCCGCCCGGTCAAGATGGGTAGGCCGGTCGATGCTCCGGGCGCTCCCCCTCTCCTAGCGTCGGAAACATGGACGCAACCCAGCACACAGAACTCGACGGACGCCACCTGGAGACCCTCGTCATCGGGGCCGGCCAAGCCGGTCTCGCCACGGCATACCACCTGAAGCAGGCGGGCCGGGACGCCCTGGTCGTCGACGCCGCCCGCCGGGTCGGCGACGGCTGGCGGCAGCAGTGGGACTCGCTGCGGCTGTACAGTCCGGCACGGTTCGACAGCCTCCCGGGACTCGAGTACGGCGGGCCGCCGTGGCACTTCCCGAGCAAGGACGAGTTCGCCGATTATCTCGAGCGGTATGCCGAGGAGCTGGCCCTGCCGGTCCGTCTCGGCACGCGGGTGCTCCGGTTGCGCAGGCAGGACGGCGGGGACGGCTACGAGGTGACCACCGACGCCGGGACGCTCACCGCGGACAACGTCGTCGTCGCGACCGGCACCTTCGGCCGCACGCCGTGGGTGCCGGACTTCGCCGACCAGCTCGACCCCGGCATCGTGCAGCTGCACTCCAGCCAGTACCGCAACCCCGACCAGCTGCCCGACGGGCCGGTGCTGGTCGTCGGGTCCTCGCACTCCGGGTGCGACATCGCCTACGAGCTGGCGGCGACCCGGCCGACCATGATGGCCGGGCGGGACACCGGGGAGATCCCGGTGCCGTTCACCTCGCCGCTGGCCAAGGTGGTCCTGCCGGTCATGCTCTTCGCGATGGTAAACATCGCGACGCGGACCAGCCCGATCGGCCGCAAGAAGGTCCAGCAGGTCCGGCTGCACGGCGGCGGACCGCGGCTGCGGGTGCAGAAGGCCGACCTGGCCGAGCGCGGCGTCGACTGGGTCCTCGACCACGTCACCGGCGTCGAGGCCGGCCTGCCGGTCGTGGGCGACCGCGGCCCGGTGCCGGTGGCGTCGGTCGTCTGGTGCACCGGCTTCCGGCAGGACTTCCGCTGGATCGAGCTCGACGTCTTCGACGAGCACGGCTGGCCGCGGGAGTTCAAGGGCACCGTGGAGGAGGCGCCCGGGCTGTTCTTCACCGGCCTGGCCTTCCAGAGCGCCGCCGGGTCGATGCTGGTGCACGGCGCCGGTCGCGACGCCGGCCGCGTGGTCCAGCAGATCCTCAGGCGCTCCCCCGCCACCGCGCACGTCCCCGCCTGACACCCCCCACTTCTCCCGACCGAGCGCACGGTGTTGCGCTCACACGTGCCACCGAGCGCACCGTGTGGTCCCCCCTGCAGGCGACCGAGCGCACGGTGCGTAGCGGGCGAGTGGTCTAGTCGATCGGGGCAAGCCCCTGATGTCGACGGGCCGAGTTGACGATCTCGTGCACGAAACTGGCCTTGCGTCGGGTGTAGTCGGACCCCCAGATCCCCTGCTGGACCAGGCCCCGCTTCAGATCCTCATAGCGCTGCCGGTCTGCGGGGTGGGATCGCAGCCATCTCGCGAACAGGCGCATGTGCGCCTCGGGCCACTGGACCGCGGTGAAGATGTGCCCGATCGCGGCTCGTCGTCCCTCCGCGGGATGGAAGATTGCCCAGTGGTCCCCAACCTCGACCGGCGCGGACCAGTCCGCCGACAGCAACGGCCTCGTCGCCTCCGTGACGTCCTGTCCCTCAGGAAGCCGCAGCACGAGGTCGATGACCGGCTTTGCCGACAGCCCTGGCACCGACGTCGAACCAGCATGCTCGATGACCCACTCGGGGCCAAGGCCCCGACGTAGCAGCTGGGCCACCTCGAGGAACCTGCTGGGCCAGTCGGGGTCGTAGGCCACCAGACGCTCCTCCGGATACTGCTCCACCCACGTCACCACCTGACCGTAGGGTCCGGCGCCGACAGTGAGGTTTGCTACCCGCTCAGGGAGGCCGGTGCGCAACACCGCGCGCCCGGTGCCACGTGGAGAGCGCAACACCATGCGCTCAGTCGAGAGTAGGAGCGCAACACGGTGCGCTCGGTCGTGGGTGGCTTGAAGGTAGGGCGAGTACGCTCGATGGGCGAGGCGCCATGACCATCGACGAGCTCACAGCAGGTCGGGAGGCGTACGCGGCGCAGGACTGGGCCGCCGCCCACGACCACCTCAAGCGCGCCGACCAGACCACCCTCGATGCGGAGGACCTGCGCGCGCTGAGCACCACGGCCTACCTCGTCGGTGACCACCAGACGGCGATCGAGGCGCTCCAGCAGGCGCACTCGGTCAACCTGGCCGCCGGCGACCAACGGGCCGCCGCCCGGGACGCCCAGGGGCTGGCGATGTTCTTCGCCGAGCGCGGGGAGCCCGCGGTCGGCGCCGGCTGGGTGGCCCGCGCCAACCGCCTGCTGGAGGGCGAGCCGGACGACCTGCCCGAGCGCGGGCACCTGCTCATCCCGGAGGTCTTCGGCGCCATCATGGGGGGCGACGCCGACGCGGCGCTGGCCCTCGGCGAACGGATCGGCGAGATCGGGCGGGCCAGCGGGGACGCCGACCTGATCGGGTTCTCGCTGACCGCGTCGGGTCGGGCCATGCTCTACCAGGGACGGGTGCCGGAGGGGCTGGCCCGGCTCGACGAGGCGATGGTCGCCCTGACGACGGGCGAGATCACGCCGATCATGGCCGGGCACCTGTACTGCGCGATGGTGGAGGGCTGCCAGGAGATCGGGGACATCTCACGGATGGCCGCCTGGACCGAGACGCTGAACCGGTGGTGCAGCAGCCAGCCCGGACTGGTCCCGTTCACCGGGCAGTGCGCCGTGCACCGCGCGCAGATCCACCGGGCGCACGGGTCGTTCCCGGATGCCCTCGACGAGCTAGAGCAGGCGGTGGCGCGCTACGCCGCAAACGGGATGGATGCGGCCGTAGCCCTGGCGCTCTACGAGCGCGGCGAGGTGCTCCGGCTCCTCGGGGACCTGGCCGGCGCCGACGCCGCCTATGAGGAGGCAGCCACCCAGGGCCACGACCCGCAGCCGGGGCGCGCCCTCCTGTGGCTGGCGCAGGGCCGCACCTCCGCTGCCGAGGGCTGCGTGCGCCGGCTGCTCGACGAGACCGGCGGTCCGGTGGCCCGGGCGCGGACCCTCGGCCCGGCGGTGGAGGTGCTGCTCGCGGCCGGGGACGTCGACGCGGCCACGCAGGCGTCGGCCCGGCTCACCGGTCTCGCAGACACGTTCGGCTGCGCGGCGCTGACCGCTCAGGCGGAGTATGCCGCGGGGCAGCTGGCCCTCGCCGGCGACGTGACGTACACGTTGCCCGACAGCAGCCACCTCAAGCCCGGCGCCCCGCACAAGGAGCGCTCCGCGGCCAACGACAAGGTCGTCGACTCCCGCACCTCCGACGACGGCAGCGCGATCCGCCGGCGTCGGGAGTGCCTCGCCTGCGGTCACCGGTTCACCACCTTCGAGCGGGTCGACGAGGCGCCCCTGGTCGTGGTGAAGACCACCGGCGAGCGCCAGCCGTTCGACCGCGACAAGGTCGTCGCCGGGGTGCGGGCCGCGGCCAAGAACCGCCCGGTCACCGACGAGCAGATC